>Ga0183260_10000007_pt1 | contig 135840 bp, 122 predicted proteins | sample AntDrymUQ4972206_2_FD_129768 | JGI IMG/M metagenome (GOLD analysis project Ga0183260, IMG submission 129768) | Polar desert sand microbial communities from Dry Valleys, Antarctica - metaG UQ497 (22.06) (version 2) (version 2) | ecosystem: Environmental > Terrestrial > Soil > Desert | place...
GGCGCCGGCCCCACGGCGGCGCCAAGGGCCGTCCGCCGCTGATCGCCTGGGACCAACAGATCGTCCAAAATGCTGTCTCACTTTCTTGACACACACCAGACACATCGCCGTTTTCGGGATCTCTTCGACAGTTCGCGACACTATTGTCACCCGCGCCTTGAACACACTGTGGGGATGAAGGATGGCACGTTCGTCCGAATCTCGGGTCTGGCGAATAATCGGCTATTCCTGGTCCGGACCTTTGACCAGGTGAATGATGGACGCGGGATTCTGAATCCAGAATCCGGCAAAACCTTCCGGCAGCGGCTCGATTTCATCGCGGCGCACGATTCCCGCTGACCCAAGATGGCTTGCCGCCGACTGCAAGTCGGGTGTGGTCAGTTCGAGCCAGACTTCCGCCTGGCTCAAGCCGTCGACCCGGTCGATCCAAAGCTGGTTGGCGCCGAACTCGAAGCAGACGCTCGGCGGAACCGTCTCGTCGCCTTTAATGACGGTGAGGCCAGCGACGTCCCGATAGAATTCTACAGTCGCATCCCACAAATGGGGAGGAACTTTGATGGCGATGTTGCGGCCGCCAGTGAACTCGGCTCTTTGGTTCACGATTGATCCTCGCGGGAGTCGGATCGGTTATCGTCGATACCCTCAGGAAATCGATCCAATACCAGATTCAAGCCAAGGTTGTGCTCAAGAAACGCCTTCAGTCCAGAAAGCATCAGCGAGAATCCCTCCGTTGAATCGATCGCCTGGTTGACCACCTCATCCCCATCGCCGTGAAAGCCAGCGTGCGTCACGCTGACAAACGTCGTGTCTGCCGTGAGCGCAACAAAACGCCACTCAATCGTCGTAGGTGGTTCATCCGCGGAACTCCACTGAACGAGTATTCGCTTGTTCTGCTCAAACTCCTGAACGTGAGCATGGCTGGAAACACCGTACATCTCCCAGTCCCATTGGACGTCGGCGCCCGGCTCGAGTTTGCCGCTGCCGTTGGTGAACCAGAATTTGGACGTGATCGCGGGATCGACAAACGCCTCGAATACATCGGCGACCGGCTTGCGAATGAGCATCTCTGCCTTTGCGATCGGGGGTTTGGTGAGGTGAAATGCCTTAGTCGACATCGACGCGTTGCTCCTTACTCGCGGGCGACTCGGGTGACGGCCGCCAGGCTGGTGTGAGCATCGCTGGGGTTTGCGCCTTCCGGCCACTCGCCACCGGCCGCGGTCCATTCATCGACGATCTCTTCCAGGCGCTTGTCGCTCACCAGGAACCCGGATGCGGACGTGCCGCGTTTCGCCCCGCTCTCGGTCAGATCGCTCAAACCTACCTGCAAGTCGCGCACGAACGCTCGCTCGCGCTCCTCGTCGAAACCGGATGTGAACGGGAAGAGTGTGACATCTCGAGTTTGCAGGTAGGCGATTACGCGCTCCATGAGCCGTTGATCGAACGCATGGGCCGGATCGATTTGAGCCACGAACTTCGCTCCTGCATGATGTCGATGATCACTCACCGAATGGATGGGACACTCCGATGCACAGACGACGCGGATTGCTGTCAGAATTGTACTGCGCGACACGGCAACCAGGCGCCATTCCGTCGTCCCAGCCGCGTTCGCGTTCGCTCCATAGTTCGACGAATCGTTCATACATCCCAGTCAGGATTGACGTAGCATGCGCACATCGCCGATCGTCCCCGCACGGGTTGCGACCCTGGACAACGGACTCCAGGTTTTCCTGCGGGAGAAGCGCGACGCTCCGATTGCCTCGTTCTGGTTGTGGTACCGGGTCGGCAGCCGCAACGAAATTCCCGGTCTCACGGGCATCTCACACTGGGTCGAGCATATGCAGTTCAAGGGCACGCCAAGCCTCGCCAAGGGTTCGATCTTCAACGAGGTCTCCCGCAACGGTGGAACCCTGAACGCAATGACCTCGACCGATTGGACGGCCTACTACGAGACGCTGCCGTCTTCGCAACTCGATCTCTCGCCGCGGATTGAGTCGGACCGGATGGTGAATTCCCTGTTCGACCCAGCCGAAACCGAAAGCGAACGGACCGTGATCCTGTCCGAGCGACAAGGAGCGGAGAATCGCCCCACCTACCTCCTCTCCGAGGAAACGATCGGCGCCGCGTTTCAAGCGCATCCCTATCGGCACATGGTGATCGGCTACGAGAACGACTTGCGGCGAATTTCGCGAGATGATCTCTACAGCCACTACCGTCGCTACTACGCTCCAAACAATGCATTCATCAGTGCGGTCGGTGATTTTGACGCAGATGAATTGCTTGCCAAAATCGACGCGGCCTTTGGCTCGATCGCCGCGAGCGATGCGCCGATCCGGGCCGTTGCCCAGGATGCTCCTCAGCGAGGCGAGCGCAGAGTCTTGCTCAGGCGACCGTCCCCAGCGTCGTACCTGATGATGGGATACAAGATGCCCGGCGCCAGGCATCCTGACATCCCCGCCTTGCTCGTCGCCGATGCCTTGCTCTCCGGGGCCAAACCGATGGGCATGGGGGGAGGCAGCGCGATGGGCCGTTCCTCGCGCCTTTACAAGGGCCTTGTCTCCACAGGATTGGCTCGCTCGGCTGGTTCGGGAACCAATCTCCACATCGATCCTCATCTCTGGACCTTCTCGGCAACCGCCTTGGCGGGTATCGAGCCTGAGCGGATCGAGGCGGTGATCGAGGAAGAAATCGAGCGGCTCAGCACGGAGCCGGCTTCGGAGGAGGAATTCCTCAAGGCGCGGAAGCAAATTCGCGCCCAGTATGTGTACTCTCGGGAAACGGTCACCGCCGAGGCATTCTGGCAAGGCCAGATGGAAATCGTCGACCACGCCGGACGCGCTGACACCCTGGCCGACGAGCTTGCATCGGTGACGGCGGACGATGTGCAGCGCGTCGCGCAGACCTGGCTGGTTTCGGATCAACGCACGGTCGGCTGGCAAATCCCCGACGACTCCTCCAGTTTCGCCGGCGTCGACATTCCATCACCCCAGCCCGAAGCATTCCATTCGCCAGATCCGCAACTCCATTGGGGCATCGACGGCCAGACGCCCAACCAGCACGGCTTCGTCCGCGCGGAGCTGCCCAACGGCATCGTCGTCCTCGCGCAGCCGCGACCGCAATGCGAAGCGGTCGCGGCGACAGTCAGCATCGCCGCTGGCCAATCGGTGACCGGGGAACAAACTCCCGGCTTGCCCGCAATTATGGCCAGGATGCTCAACCGCGGGACATCGTCGCGCAGCTTCGACCAGTTCAACGAAACGATCGACGGCCTCGGCGCGGTGATCTCGGTCGATGCCGACCGTGACGATGTCGAGGTCTCGTTTCACAGCCTGACTGAGGATCTCCACGAAATCTTCGCCCTCGCCGCGGAGATCATCCTCGATCCGATCTTTCCCGACGATGAACTCGACAAAGTCAAGCAACAGGCGATCACCGGTCTCCGCGAGCAGGAATCTGACACTGGGGCAATGGCCTCACGGGCGCTGCGGGAGCAGCTCTACCCGGATGGACACCCGTATCGAATACCAGTTTCCGGCGAGATCGACTCGGTATCCTCACTCACCAGCGAACAACTTGCCTCGTATCATCGGCGCTCCTTTGGCCCAAATGTGTTGACGATCTCCCTTGTCGGCGGAGTCAAACACATCGATGAGATCGTCTCGCACGTCGAACAGGTTTTCGGATCGTGGAACACGCGCGTGCCCACGGGCCTGGACGTTCCCGCGATCACCGCCCCGGGCGCCACAGTCAGCAAGTCGTACGTCGTCCGTGGCAAGAGCCAGTCCGATATCGCCATCGGATATCCAACACTGCCACGGTCACTTGAAAAGCCCTACTTCGCCGTCAGCATCGCAAACGTCATCCTCGGTCAGTTGGGCCTGATGGGCAGGCTTGGCGCGAACGTGCGGGACAAACAGGGACTCGCCTACTATGCGACCAGCGCGTTCAGTGCCGGCAAGGCGAACAGCGTCTGGACGGCCAGGGCTGGTGTCGATCCAGCCAATGTGGAGCGAGCGACGGCGAGCATCCTTGAGGAGCTTGGCCGGATTCGCAAAGAACCGGTCGCGAACGAAGAACTGGCCGACGCCAAGAGCTACATCATCGGCAGCCTTCCACTCGGTCTTGAAAGCCTTGGCGGGGTGATCGGTCTCCTCCTTTCGATAGAAAAATTTGGGTTGGGTCTGGACTATTTGGAGCGTTACCCTGGCTACATCCAAAATTTGACGCGGGAGGATCTCCTCGCGGCCGCGGAGAACCATCTCGATCCGAATCGACTCGTAATCGGGATCGCGGGTCCGGAATCGATTGATACGAGCGCCGCCAGTGGCTGAGTCCCGTACCGCGATTACCCTCGTCTCTGTCGCCGTCGGTGAGCCAACCGAAATCGGCCGAAACCGGCAAGGCGCCGTCATCAGCGGGATTCGCAAGCGCGACGTCACGGCGCCTGAGGTGGTGGTGCGCCGGATGAACATCGAGGGCGATCGACAAGCTGATCTCCGAGTGCATGGTGGAGTCGACAAGGCGGTCTATTGCTATCCGCGTCAACATCGCGCGTTCTGGAAAGCTGAACTCGGTTACTCAGGGAAGGACTCGCCGTTTGGTGAGAACCTGTCGGTCGAAGGCATCGACGAGCACGAGGCACGAATCGGCGACATCTGGCGCTGGGGAACCGCGTTGCTCCAGATCAGCCAGCCGCGCTGGCCCTGCTACAAGCTGGCTCTCCATACTGGGTTCCCGGATATGGTCAAGCGGTTCGTGGCGGCTGGCCGGAGTGGCTGGTACCTGCGCGTACTTGATGAAGGCGCCGGTCCTACATCCGGAATCATCCAGGTAGTAGAGCGCGATCAGCTTGAGGTCACGATCCTGTCTGCCTTCCAGGCCGCCAGAGGCGACATCGATCCCGCTTCATTCGAGATCGCCAATTCGCATCCGGCGCTCGCCGCTGCCTGGCATCGCGACGAGCGGTCATAATTTCTCCAACAGGGTCCGTAGGTCCAGCGCTGCTCACGCGCGGACTATGATTGACGAAGATGCGCTACGGTGGCCCCTTCGCCGCCTTCGTTCGAGGCGGCGGCGGCGCTGCGCTCAACGACTGGGGAATTGCGAAGTTCCTCGCGCACAACCTGGCGCAGCGCTCCCGTTCCCTTGCCGTGAATGATCCTCACCCAGGGCAATCCGGAGAGGTACGCGTCATGGATGTAACTTTCGAGGATCGGTGAGACCTCTTCCGCGCGGTGCCCGCGGATGTCAAGTTCGATCGGCACGGTCTCCGTGAACGGGGTTGGTGTACGGATTTGTCGAGATGGCGAATCTGGGCGGATCCTGCCGATTCGTTCAAGGTTGCCGACCGGCTGGCGCAGCTTGAGTGAACCCATCTGGACCTCGGCTTCTCCGGCATCGACCGCAATCACCTCGCCTTTTTGCTCCAACGAAATGATGTTCACCAGGTCGCCGGTCCGAAGCGCCCGCCTGGACTGCGTTGGCGTGGATGGTTGTGCGGGTTTTCGACGCCGCTGGGCAAGCCGGAGTTCCCGCTCCGCGGTGCTCACGGCTTCCTGGGTCGCCGCGCGGTCCGGTCTGACCGCGGAGATAAATGACCGTGATCGCTCGAGGTCGCGGATCGCCTGACGAGCGGCCGCCAGTTCGTCCTCGACTTCGGCAATCGCTTCGTCCCGGGCATTCTGCCGGATCTCGTCTGCCTCGCGAATCGACTGGGCGGCGCGACGGCGCAACGTTCTGGCCTCTTCCTCAGTACGCTGGGCGACACGAAGCTGTTCGGTGATGTCGTCACGGCGCTGGCGAATCTGGTCGATCAGATCTTCGGTGCGGCCATCGCCCGGTTCGAGCAAGTCGCGTGCCTCGGCAATGATTGACTCAGGGATGCCGAGCCTGGCCGCGATCGAGAGCGCGTTCGATCGACCCGGGATCCCCACCATCAATCGATACGTGGGCGAGAGGGTCTCGATGTCGAACTCGACACTCGCGTTTTCCACTCCCGGTGTTGCATAGGCGAACGCCTTCACCTCGGAGTAATGTGTCGTTGCGATCACCAGCGCATCTCGCTCCAGCAGCGAGCCGATGAGCGCCCGGGCAAGGGCTGAACCTTCCTGTGGGTCGGTGCCAGCCCCGACTTCGTCGAGGAGAACGAGGCTATCGGCGTCTACGTGGTCGAGCATCTTCACAATGTTCCGAATGTGCGAAGAGAATGTTGACAGGCTTTGCTCGATGCTTTGCTCGTCACCGACGTCGACGAAGACCGCCGAGAACACGCTGACGACAGAGGTATCGTCCGCGGGGATGAACAATCCAGTTTGAGCCATCAGGGTCAGGAGTCCGACGGTCTTCAGCGCGACTGTCTTGCCGCCGGTGTTTGGACCCGTGATCAGCAGCACCCTAAAATCTTCGCCAAGTTCGAGGCTGATCGGGACGACCGTGTTGGGGTCGAGCAGTGGATGGCGTGCATTGTCGAGTCGAACGAACAGAGTTGGATGCCCCCGTCGACCAAGATCACGCCCAGCATCCTTGGCTGGCTCATGAATCGTTGGTCGGGTCGCCTCCATTGCGGAACCAAGTCTCGCCTTGGCCAACGCCAGGTCGATTGCCGCCACAGCTTCGATCAAGCGTTCGATCGGCTCCCGGGCGTTCCCGACCTTCTCACTGAGCGCATCGAGAATACGCTCGATCTCATGGGTCTCAGCGAGTTGCTGCTCACGCCACCGATTGTTGAGCTCCACGATGTCGAAGGGTTCCATGAACAGCGTCTGTCCGCTCGACGACGTGTCGTGGACGATGCCGCGGATCAACCCGCGCGCTTCCGATCGAACAGGAATCACATAGCGTCCGTCGCGGATCGTGATGATGTTTTCTTGCAACGCCGATGAGTGGCGGCCACCGGAAATGAAACTGTTGAGCCGGTCCATCAAGCGATTGTGGGCGATGCGGACCGCCTTTCGCAGGCGCGAGAGTTCTTCGCTGGCGCTATCCAGCACGTCTCCACGCGGTCCGATCGATCGCGCGAGGTCTGTTTCGAGGGGAGAAAAGTTCTCGATCGCCTCCGCGAATTCGACCAGGTTCGGGTATCGTGTCGCGCCGTCAGGCATCCGGACAAGGGTTCGCTTGACCTCGCGACCGGCGCGGAGGGTGTCGACGATCTGCAGGAGGTCGTGTGGGAGGAGTCGGCCTCCCTTCTCCGCTTTCTCGATCTCCGTCCGAATATCCCTTGCCCCACCGACCGTGAATTCCGGAAACTGGATCCAGAAGTCAGCTGCTTCGGTGGTCACGTCGAGCAGATTGCGGACGACGTTGCGATCGGGGCTCGGGCCCAGTTCCAGCGCGCGTTGGGCCGCGACGCTGTAGTTGCAGTGCGTCGACAATCGGCGCAAAATCTCGCCAAACTCAAGTTTGATCAAGGCTTGGGACGTAGACACGGTGTGTTGGCCTCGGGGCGGGCGTGACAAATACGATTGCTATCAGCGTACAAGAATTCGCTAGTGGCGAATTATTGTGTCGACCAAGGTTGACACGAACAAGTGTTCGACATTATAATCGCCGCAACAATGATACCCGGAATGCACGCTCGTTCCGGGTGCTGCTTCAACCAAAGGATATCGGATGAAGAGTCTCTCCCATCGTCAGCAGGCCATTTTGGACTTTATCGGGACTTTTCTCGACGACAATGACTACCCGCCTACCATCCGTGATATCCAGCAGGAACTGGGGATTTCTTCGACCAGTGTCGTTGACTACAACCTGAAGGTGCTCGAAGAGCGTGACTGCATCCACCGCAATCGGAACATTTCGCGCGGGATCGAAGTCATTGGCCGTGGTCCGTCTCGCTCCAATATCGTCAGCATCCCTGTCATCGGCCAAATTGCCGCCGGTATGCCGATACCCGTGCCTGGCCAGTTGGAAGGCAGCGACGCGGCCGATGTCATCGAACTAAGCCGGGAACTGGCGCCGCGTGGGAACGCGGATCTGTTTGCGCTCCGTGTACGTGGGCATTCGATGGTCGATGCCCTGATCAATGACGGCGACATCGTCATCCTCAAGCAACAGGAAACCTGCGAAAACGGTGAAACGGTCGCGGTCTGGCTTGAGGACGAAAAAGAAACCACGCTCAAGAAATTCTACAGCGAAGGAGAGCAGGTTCGCCTCCAGCCAGCGAATGTGACGATGGAACCGATTTACACCCGCGCCGATAATGTCCGGATTCAGGGCAAGCTGGTGACCGTCGTGCGCTCGATCGACTAGCGATGGCTGGCGAACGTCAGGGACAATGGGCAGATTCCGTTCCAGGGTGAATGGAGTCTGTTTATTTGCGCGACCGTTGCGGCCGCCAGGGCATGCGACATGGGAAGGGTCCCTTGATAACGACCATGCCGGCCGGCGCCGGATATTCAATCTCATCCGGATTGAATGCCTACCTCCCGTTGCTGATCCTGGCGTTGACTGATCGGGTGAGCACGTCGTTCAATCTGGACACTCCGTATAACTGGATTTCCACCAACGTTGGCATCTTCGTAGTCCTGCTTCTCCTGCCGGTCGAACTCATTGGCGACAAGATTCCACGCCTGGATCACTTCAACGACCTTGCCCATACCGCAATCCGACCGTTGACCGGAGCCTTCTGTTTCATGGCGGTCGCCAGTGAACGGAGCGACGTCAACGTCTGGATTGCCGGGGTGTTGGGGCTTGCGATTGCGGCGTGTTTCCACACCTGGAAAATGCGATGGCGGATCAGGATCGCACAGGCGAGTTCCGGGCTCGGAACCCCTTTCGCAAGCCTGCAGGAGGATGGAGTAGTCATTGTGGTGTCGATCCTCGCCGCTGCCGCGCCCATTGCCAACGTGGTGGTGATACCTCTGGGAGTCGCCCTCATCCGCCGCTCCTACCTCAGGCTGGCCACCGGCAAGAGTCGGCTGGTTCGAGCCTTCCAGCCGAAACCCAGAACATAGGGTTGCGTCGGAGCGACTCAACTTCTACACTATATCCAGACTAAGTATCTGGAGGAAGTCTCATGCCGAACACCGTGGATTTCAAGGACTACTACAACGTGCTCGGTGTCGAGCGGCCCGCTGACGACAAGGCGGTACGGGCGGCCTTTCGTCAGCGCGCCAAGGAAATGCACCCCGACGTCAATCGTGACGATCCCAAGGCAGAGGAGAAGTTCAAGGATCTCAACGAGGCATTCGAAGTGCTCTCCGATCTTGAAAAGCGGAAGATGTACGACCGATTTGGCGAGGATTGGAAACGTTACAAGGATGCCGGCATTTCCGCCGCCGACGTTGCTCGCGGCGGAGGCACAACCCGGCGCCAGGCTACATCCCAGGACTTCGGCACCTGGTATGCCGGAGAGAATGGCAGTTTCTCCTTTGATTCGGCGGAGAGCGGCGGCCGATTTTCCGATTTCTTCAACCTGGTTTTCGGGGCACAGCAATCAGCGACCGGACGGGTCCGCCAGGCGGCGGCACGTCCGCGCCGGGGCGACGACCTTGAGGCGCCGACCACGATCACGATGGAGGAGGCCGCTGCCGGAGCCCACCGTCGGCTTACGGTCCGTTCCCCCAGCGTCTGCACCATGTGCAAGGGAAGCGGCGAGGTACGTGGCGGGATGTGTCCTCGCTGCGACGGTGCCGGCACGATTGAGGCGCTGAAGGAATTGGAGGTCACCATCCCGAGAGGCGTTCGTACTGGTTCGCGCGTGCGCATTTCCGCCAAGGGTGGACCTGGAATGAACGGTGGGCCGGCTGGCGATGTTTACCTCGTGATCAGGATCGTGCCCCATCCCCGGTTCGAGCGCACGGGCGACGATTTGATCGAAACGGTCAGCGTCTCGCTCTACATTGCGGTGCTGGGAGGCGAGGTCGTTGTCCCTACAATCGGTGGCCAAGTGGCGTTGACGATTCCGCCGGGGACGCAACAAGGCAAGCAGTTTCGGTTGCGGGGCAAGGGCATGCCCAAGCTTGGATCCGCCACCGGTGACTCGGGCGATCTGATGGTGAGGATCGCAATCGAGATTCCCACTAACCTCTCGGCCCAGGAGCGTGCTCTTTTCGAGCAGCTCGGCGAGCTCCGAAAGTAGTCTGCCGTGGGGCGCCCTATCAGTCTCTCCAGACGATCGGCGCCTTCTCTGCGACAATTGGCGCCAAGTACGGGGGAAACGACCGGGCAGCTCCGGTCGTCGCTGCGTCGTCGCCAGAAACAGTGGAGCCAGCGACGAAATCACAAGGGATCGAAGCGGCATGCCAGCAACAGTCATCATGGGCGGACAATGGGGGGATGAAGGCAAGGGCAAGCTGACCGATGCGCTCGCCGCGGGCGCCTCCATGGTGGTTCGGGCAAACGGCGGCAGCAACGCCGGTCATACGATTCAAACCCGCGACGGCGCCTTTAAGCTTCGGCTCGTGCCATCGGGAATTCTCAACCCGCACGTTCGCTGTGTGATTGGCGCCGGCGTTGTGATCGACCTGGCGACGTTGGAGGGCGAACTCCGCAGTCTCCAGGATCGCGGAATCGACACTTCCGCCATGCTCATATCCGATCGTGCCCACCTTGTACTTCCTTTCCACAAACGCCTCGATGAACTCGAGGAACTCAGACGCGAGCGGGATGAAATTGGCACTACCCTGAACGGCAACGGACCGGCTTACGCCGACAAGGCGGCGCGGCGCGGCCTGCGCGTCTGCGATTTGCTGCGGCCGGACATCCTGCGTCGAAAACTCGCGATCGAAGTCGAGGTCAAGAACCAGCACCTTGGCGGGGTGTTCGGCGCCTCGCCGATCGCCTTTCAGGAACTCTTCGATCAGCTGGTCGAACTTGCTGAATTCGTCCGTCCGATGGTCGCCCCTACGGAGGTCGTTGTCCAGGACGCACTCGACGCTGGTCAGCGAGTGATCATCGAGTGCGCACAGGGCGCAATGCTCGATATCGACTATGGGACTTATCCTTATGTCACTTCGTCTTCGCCGACGGCCGCCGGGGCCTGCCAAGGCGCCGGAGTGGCGCCTTCCCAGGTGGAATCGGTGATCGGGGTCTACAAGGCGTACTCCACACGGGTCGGCGGGGGTCCGATGCCGGCCGAACTGCTGGACGATACCGGTGAATTGATACGTCAGCGTGGCCGCGAGTGGGGCGTCAATACGGGACGTCCGCGACGCACCGGCTGGTTCGACGCCGTCGCCGCCCGCCAAACAAGAAGACTTAATGGCATCACCGAAGTCGCGCTGAGTCTGGTCGATGTGCTCGATGCGCTCGGTCCAATCGGCGTTTGCACTGGCTATCGGGTCGGTGACAAGGTCGTGACTCATGTTCCGGCGCTGCTCGACGATTTGGTTGGCGCCACTCCGCTTCTTGAGTTCATTCCTGGTTGGCTGCGGGATATCTCCGAGGCACGGGTGTTCAGCGACCTGCCGGTTGAACTCCTGCACTACGTGGATGAGATTGAATCACACCTCTCCGCGCCGGTTCGCTACGTTGGCGTTGGTCCCGATCGCGAGCAGCTCGTCGATCGCGGGGACTAGTTCCCCAGGACGGATGAATCAGGCATCAGATCGAGCAGTTCATGCTTCGGATCGCGTTCCATGAGCCGCACAATCGCCTCTCTGGGAGCAACGCCTTCGAACAGCACCCTGTACATCTGGTCCACGATTGGCAAATCTACGCCGTGGAATTGACCCAGGTTGCGGGCCGCTTTGGTCGTCGGCACGCCTTCGGCCACTTCATGCATCGATCCGAGAATGTCGTCGAGGTCCGTTCCCCGCGAGAGTGCCAAACCTACCCGGTAATTTCGCGACAACGGACTGGAACATGTCGCCATCAGGTCGCCAATGCCGGAAAGTCCGGCGAATGTCATTGGCTGGGCGCCGCAAGCAACTCCAAGTCTCGCAATTTCGGCAATGCCGCGGGTCATGAATGCTGCTTTCGCATTGTCGCCGGCGGCGAGTCCGTCAGCGATCCCGGCGCCGATCGCGATGATGTTCTTCAAGGCGCCGCCGAACTCGACACCGGTCACGTCATCGCTGACATAGACCCTGAACCGCTGGGAGTGGAAGAGCTCGATGAGGCTAGCGGCCAGTTCGGCGCGAGACGCGGCGATCACGGTCGTCGCCGGTCGACCCATTGCGATTTCAGAGGAGAGATTCGGACCAGAAAGCACCGCGATTCTTGTGGCGGCGCCGAGCACAGAAGCGATTACCTCCGATGGTCGCAGGTAGGTGTCGAGTTCCAGACCCTTGACTGCGCTCAGGATCACCTTGTCGCGAATGATCTCTGCAATCGGCTGGAGCGATTCGCGAAGTTTTTGCGTCGGCGTCGCCACCACGACCACGCCTGTTTCATCGTCCAGGTGCTGACCTACATGGGTGACTTCGATGGAAGACGGAACTGAAATGCCCGGCAGCGATGTCGGGTGGAACCGGAACTGCTGGAGATGTTTCGCGGCAGATTCACTGTGGGCGATCAGCGTGACGCGGTGGCCCGCCTCTGTGGCGAGGATCGCCAGGGTCGTGCCCCAGGCGCCGGCTCCCAGCACCGAGACCGAGCGTGGCGATGGTCGGTTCGTTTCCTGATCGGTCGTCATTGACACCCGTCCCGCCCGATTCGTAGACTCATTCCCACGTCCGCACGTAGATCAATGAGCAGAAGTCGCGCCGCTAATCAACAACCATCAAGGGACATCACCCATGACATTGCAGGCTCCACTCGACACGGTCGCGATTCGCAAGATCATTCCACACCGCTATCCATTCCTGCTCATCGACCGCATCATTGAACTCACGCCCGGCCAGCGAGCCGTGGGCATCAAGAATGTGACCGCAAATGAGGAATACTTTCAAGGGCATTTCCCGGAATTCCCCGTGATGCCTGGGGTGTTGATCGTCGAGGCCATCGCCCAGGTTGGGGCGGTCGCAATGCTCAGCCAGCCCGACTTCGAGGGGCGGTTGGCGTTATTCGCCGGCATTGACAAGGTTCGCTTCAAGCGACAAGTCAAGCCGGGGGACACGATCCGGATCGAAGTCACGTTAGGGCAAATCCGCCGGAGCATTGGAACCGGGAGCGGGACGGCAACGGTCGACGGCGATATCGCCTGCAAGGGAGACTTCATGTTTGCGCTTGTGCCGGACCAGACGCGGAGCTGAGCTGAGAGCTCCGCTCGCCTCAGGTCTTTGCGCCGGCAAACGCGATACACTAGGCGCTGCACATCCGGCGGCGGTCTCGGCATGGCCTGGTTGGCGCATCGGCCCAAGGAGCGAGCTGTTGTCGAATTCCGGAAAAACGATGGGTCTGATTCTCATCGGAATCGGAGTCGTGATCGGCGTCGCCGTTGGCGCCTGGTTGCTCGCCGGGCTGGCGGAAGATTCGATGCGCCTCACTGGCGCGCTGCTTGGCTTCGTGCTCCTCCTCATGTTCATTGTCGCTCCGCTTGTCGGAGGTGGGATTTTCATTCTCAGCAAGGGCCGTTCCGAGGAACGAGAGCTTGCTCACGTTCGTGATCAGCGAGCGCTGCTCGACATTGTCAAGACTCGTGGCCAGGTCCAGATCAGCGACCTCGTGATCGAACTTAAGTCAACCCGCGACAAGGTCCAGCAGAATCTTCATGACCTCGTCGGCAGGGGTTTGTTCTCCGGATACGTCGATTGGGACAAGGGTGTTCTGTACTCGGTGGAAGCGTCGCAACTCAACGGGAGGAAATCGTGTCCCAATTGCGGCGGTCAGCTTGAGCTGGCGGGCAAGGGATTGATCAAGTGTCCGTACTGCGGTGCAGAGATTTTCCTCTAGGCTGAATGGGTGGTCTGGATTGAGAGGGAATGAGTTTGGAAAACAGGATCGAGCAGCTCCTCAATCAGATTCCTGGTTACACCGGATATCGATCGAAGGAGGATCGACGGGACGATGACCGGCGTCTGCGCGAGGCGATTTCCGAGAGTCTCGACGCGACTGTCGCAACACTGACCGCGGTCAGCGCCAAACTCGCCGAACAGCGCAAGCTCACTCAGATCTCAACACTCGAACGCCTGGTCGGATCGACCCGCCACCTCGCCGATCGGGTTCGCACGGCGTCGTACGGCTATGGCGGGATCTTTACCGATCGCCCCGTCGATGACGTTGCCCTCGACCAGCTTCGCCAATTCGACAACGCCTTCCAGAACGAATCCGCGGAACTTGCCGATCTCGCCGGCCGAATTGAAGCGTCTGCCGAGGAGCCGCTCGATGCGGACATCACCGCCTACCAGACAGAACTGAATCGACTCGGATTGCTGTTCGACGCGCGCGGCGCGGTTGTCGATTCGGCCCGGCCGAACAAGGATGCCGCGGTGCTCGCCCTCCTCGATCCTCCGCTCGAATCGAACGTGTCCTCACTGGCGTCACTTCAAGTTGGCGATGCACTGTCAATCCTGGGTGAAAATTACGTCGTCGATGCAACCGTTACGTTCACGGAACCGGAGCGTCAGGTGACGCTTTCGCGGGTAGGACACGACGATGCAGGCAAACCGATATGGCTGATCGGCGGCACATCGGAGGATGTTGATTCAGCGAAACTGATCGAGTCCGGATCGGAGCCCGCCCCACCGCCAAGTGGTCGTACGGCGCAGGCCGTGGTCGTCACCGGCCCAGAGGCGCAGGAAGGTGTTTCCGCGCGGTACGCGTATACTGCCCCCACGGAACACACCGTGTCGTTCTCGTATTCGGTCGGTGGAGAAGTTCGTGCATTCACGGGCGCCACGATCGAAGAGGATGACGTAGAAATTTATGGACAAGCCTAGTACCTGAGGAGATTCACTGAATGGGAATTCTTGATCGCATGTCGCGACTTGTCCGCGCGAACGTCAACGAAATGCTGGACCGTGCCGAGGACCCGGAGAAGATGATCGACCAGATCATCCGGGACATGCAAACAAACATCACTGATGCCCGCCGCCAGGTGGCGTCAATGATCGCCCAGGAAAAGGAACTTGAAGCAGACCTCAAGGAAAGCACCGAGCTTGCCTCCGAATGGGGAACCAAGGCCCAGCGGGCGGTCGATGCCGGCAAAGACGACCTGGCCCGCGAAGCGCTTCGCCGCAAGCGTGACAGCGACGAGAATCTCGCCGTTTACGAGCAACAGCATCAGGTCCAGACGCAGACCGTGACCAAGCTGAAGCAACAACTCTCGGCCCTGGAATCCAAGTACCAAACGACCCTCAGCCAGCGAGACGCCCTGATTGCCCGCCAGCGACGGGCGGCCGCAACCAAGAAGGTCGTTGGCCAGTCCTCCGCGGCGGTCTCCTCGCTCGGCAATGGACTGAATGCTTCGGCGGAACTTGACCGTATGGAATCCAAGATTCGTTCCACCGAGTCGGAAGCGGCCGCCTACCAGGAACTCGAGAGTGAATCGATGGATGCTCAGTTCCGCGAACTTGACTATGATGTCGACATCGAAAAGGAACTCGATGCGCTCAAGTCAGGATCGACGTCCGTGGCGGGAGAACTTCCGAGTAATGCCGATTCAGGCGATTCAGCTTCTGGGCGTTCCACCGGGATCTAAGTTAGTCGCTCCCGTTGCCCGCCTGATCGGCAGCGCCTGGATCTCGATTTCGCGGTAAGGGAACCCAGCCCGGAGGGCGTCAACGTGGCCATCATCGATGTCATTGAATATCCCAATGAAGCGAGCAGCGAACTCGTCCATCGCGAACCGGAGGATTCCTCAGGCGAGTTTCGCCTCGGCTCCCAGCTGATCGTGCGCGAAAGCCAGCGCGCGGTGTTTTTCCGCGATGGCAAGGCGTTGGATGTCTTCGGACCTGGCCGGCACACGCTGTCGACCAATAACATCCCCCTCCTGGGAGCGTTGATCGGCCTTACGTTTGGCGGCGATTCGCCATTCAAGTCCGAGGTCTATTTCGTGTCGATGCGCGAGTTTACTGACATGAAGTGGGGGTCGGCCCAACCGCTGGTCTACCGTGACACCGAACTCGGCATGGTGAGGTTGCGGGCGTTCGGGACCTACAGCATCCGGGTGTCCGACCCTCAACTGCTGGTGAATCAGGTCGTGGGCACACGAGGGAGTTATGCCACCGGCCAGATTGACGAGTTCTTGAGAAGCATCATTCTCAACCAGTTCAACGATCTTCTTGGCGACGTGCACACGTCGATCCTGGACCTCCAGGGCATGACCAAGGAAGTGGCGGACGCCTCGCGGGCAACGCTGGCCGAACCGTTTTCCCGCTACGGCCTGGAGCTCACAAGCTTCCAGATCAGCGCGATCACCCCGCCCGACGATGTGATGGAGCGAATTGACGAACGCACCGGAATGGCCGCGATCGGCAACCTGAACGACTATACGAAGTTCAAGACCGCGGAAGCGATCGGCGACGCCGCTAACAATCCCGGCACTGCCGGCGATGTCACCGGCGCTGGCGTAGGCATGGGCGCCGGTCTGGGAATCGGACAAGCCATGGCGGGAGCCATGCGCGACGCCCAGAACCCGGCGGAGCCGACACAGCGGGCCGCGGCAACCATCGACTGCCCGAATTGCAACGCCAGGATTCCGGCCGATGCCAAGTTCTGTCCCGAATGTGGGAAGAACCTGGTGGGCGTGACGTGCGGCAACTGCAACGCCACGAATCAACCAGGGGCTAAATTCTGCAATTCGTGCGGTGAGGCACTGGGCTGACGAGACAGAACAACGACGTAGCGTCATGAGAGGGCGGGTCTTGCACACCCGCCCTTCAGTTTGTATTGCCTATCAGTCGTTTGTCCAGATTCCGTGCGAAGAAATTGGTCAATAGCATCATGTCCATACATACAAATGCCACGTCAGATTTGGTAGAATAAGGACTTGGGCTGACGCCTTATCCATCCAATCAGGAGCCAGTTACAGTGGAACCCGGAAACGTCCGGATTGCCAGCATTGAGTCAGAAATGCGGCGATCCTACCTGGATTATGCAATGAGCGTGATCGTGCAGCGCGCGCTTCCCGATGCACGCGATGGGTTTAAGCCCGTCCATCGGCGTGTGCTCTACGCCATGCATCAAATGGGCATGCGGTCCACCACTCGCTATCGCAAGAGCGCAGGCATCGTCGGCGAGGTGATCAAGAACTGGCACCCACATAGTGACACCGCGGCCTATGACACCCTGGTGCGGATGGCCCAGAGCTTCAGCCTGCGGTATCCACTGGTCGACGGTCAGGGCAATTTCGGTTCCGTCGATGGGGATCGACCCGCGGCAATGCGATATACGGAAGCCAGGATGTCCGCGATCGCTGATGAGCTCCTGGCGGATATCGACAAGGAAACCGTCGACGAATATCCCAACTACGACGCATCGATGATGCAGCCAACCGTGCTCCCGGCGCGCCTTCCGAATCTGCTGATCAACGGCAGCGCCGGTATTGCCGTCGGCATGGCAACCAACATTCCTCCGCATAACCTGACCGAGGTATGCGCCGGGATCAGGATGGTGCTCGACGATCCGGACACCACAGTCGAACAACTCATTGAAGTGATACCCGGACCCGATTTCCCGACGGGCGGCACGATCGTCGGTCGGGAAGGCATTCAAGCTGCCTACGCTACGGGTCGAGGGCGGGTCGTGATTCGGGCCAAGGCGTTCGTTGAGGAACAGGATCGTGGCAACCGCTTCCAAATAATCGTCACAGAATTGCCATATCAAGTCAACAAATCCTTGCTCCAGGAACGGATTGCCGAACAGGTCCGCGACGGGAAACTCGACGGTATCAGCAATCTTCGTGACGAGTCAGACCGGACCGGAATGCGGATTGTGATTGAACTCAAGCGCGACGCCCAGCCGCGCAAGGTGCTGTTCAACCTCTACAAGCACTCCGCTTTGCAACAGACCTTTGGCATCAACATGTTGGCGCTCGTCGAGCGAGGAACCCAGCCACGGGTGCTCACGCTCAAGCGCGTGATTCAGGAATACATCGAGCACCGCGACGAAGTGATCACCCGCCGCACGGAATACGACCTCGAGCGAGCGCGCCGCCGTGCCCACGTCCTGGAAGGGCTCAAGATCGCCCTGGACAACATCGAGGCGGTGATTGCCGCCATTCGTCGATCGAGGACGACCGATTCGGCCCGCCGCAATCTCCGAAGCGAGTTCACACTCTCGGAGGTCCAGGCAAATGCCATTCTCGATATGCGTCTGGCCCGGCTCGCCGCGCTTGAGCGCCAAAAAATCGAAGACGAGTTTCAAGAAGTCCTCAAGACAATCGCCTACCTCGAAGGTCTCCTTGCCGACCCACGCCTGATTCGTGACCTGATCCGCCAGGATCTCACCGAACTTGTGGAGAAGTACGGTGATGCCCGGCGCACAAATATCATCGAAGGCACCGGCACGATGACCGAAGAGGATTTGATCCCGGAGGTCGACGTTCTCGTCACCGTCACGACCAAGGGATATGTCAAACGGTTGCCCCAGGACACGTACCGCACCCAGCATCGCGGTGGACGAGGGGTCACCGGATTGACAATGCGCGACGAGGATGTGCCGCTGCACATGATTTCAGCAAATACCCACGACTATCTCCTTGTCTTCACCAACCGTGGCCGCGTCTACCAAATCAAGGTCCACGAGTTGCCCGATGCCGGTCGCACCGCCAAGGGCATCCCGATCGTCAACGTGATCAGCATGCAACCGGATGAATCGGTCACGACCCTGCTCAAGGTTCGTGATTATTCCGAGGCGAACTACCTCTTCTTCACCACACGACTGGGGCGCGTCAAGCGGGTTTCGCTCGATCAGTTCAGGACCGTCCGCGCAAATGGCCTGATTGCAATCAACCTGGACGACAAGGACGAATTGGCCTGGGTGCGAATGACCAGCGGTGAAGACCAGGTCGTTCTGGTCAGCACAAATGGTCAGGCGATTCGATTCGACGAGAACGATGTCCGGGCTATGGGACGCCCGGCGGCTGGCGTCAACGGCATTCGACTTGGGGTCAACGACAAGGTGATTGCCTTCGATGTGATTGAGCCTGACCGGGACTTGCTCGTGGTCGCATCGAAGGGTCTTGGCAAGCGCACAAGTCTCGACCAGTATCGGAGCCAGGGTCGAGGCGGGAAGGGCATCCAGACGATGCGCGTCAATGAGCGCACCGGCAAAATCATCGCGGCCGCGATGGTCTCGCCTGAAGATGGTGTTGTGCTGATGAACAGCAAAGGCATCACGATCAAGTTCGCCGCCAACACCATCCGGCTCATTGGCCGCACCACGCAGGGAGTTACCCTGATGCGTCTCGGGGCCGGCGAGGAGGTCGTGTCGTTGACGATCATCGAACCGAGCGATCCGGCGAGCACCGCCCATCTCAACGAGCTTGAGAACTCCGAACATCCAGGGTCGCCACCGAAGTAATTCGCGTGACCTCAACGCAACACGACCAGGCGTTGCAACGCCTGGTCGTGTTGCGTTTTCCTTGACCGCGAAATCCGGGGATCAGGCGAGAGTTTGAGACTGCGCCAATCGGGTCACCTGGCGCATCCAGACGCTCATCATTGGCGCCAGAGTCGCCAGGGCGACGGTTGTCACCACAATCGCGAAGAACAACACTTTCGCGGTCCCACTTGCTCCGGTTGGAAAGATTGACGTGCTTTGAAAAACAGAAAGGAGCACGAACTCCAACCCAATCGTGGCCGGCGCCACCAGTGACGGAAAGGCGCCTGGCAAAATCGAAGACACGATCGTCAGGAATCCACTGACGGTGAAAATCCCAACCGTCAGGTAAAGGGCGCTGGTCAGACTCACCAGGTCCGATTGACCGGCCAGCAACGGCACCATCATCGCCGCGGGCAGAAAGATAATCCCCGAGTACTCGGGGTCCTCCTGTGAGAGCACCGCACAGGCGATCGCTAGCACCAGGAGCAATCCTATCACCGCGGCCGTGGCAATCGCGGGCGCCATAAGCGTGCCGTTGCCTCCCCCCACAAAAGGTATTCGGACAACGCTTTGACGGACAACCAGGACTGGGAAAATCATCGCCATCGTCGCGACATTGATCAGCGCGGCGCGTTTCCATGGCCCACGGATCGCGGCCGTCGACGACAGCGCAAGGATCACTGAGGGTATGAAGATGCTGGCTGCCCAAATCGGAACGCCCCACGGCGTAGACGTGCCAAGCAGCAATACGAGGGCCGCCGAGACGGCCATCAGCAAGTTGGGGAATCCTTGTTCGAGCATTTGTCGTGGCGCTGGAAGCACCGGTGGCGACCATGTCCACGCCCGCGACTGCGTGCCACGAGGCCGGATCATAGGTTCAGGCCGCATCGCGACCGCTGTCACACTGTCCTGATGAGGAATTGAGACCGCCTCGGATTTGAGGACCGGTCGTCGCCCCGAGGAATCTCGTCCGGAAGGCGGGTTCGTTCCAGGCAACTGGCGATGGCGTTTCCTGGGAAGCTCCCGATAGAGGTCCTCATCATCCCCAAAGAGTTCGCTAGGAATATCGGGGAGCGCAGATTGTCGTGACGGGGAAACAGGGCTGCGGGATGCCATGGTGGCCGTGCTGTGCTCCTCAGTGCGTGGCAAACGAACGAAGCGGGACCGTCGTTCTTTGCCTATTGCGAAACGAGCTGATTTCCGTGATACCGCACAACTCTAACATGCTCACGGTGCGGTGGAACCCCGCGCCAATTGTGTCTGGAACATGGGAGTCGCTGCCGACCGTCACCAATGTTCCACCCAGGCTGGCATAGAGCTGGACAATCTGTGGTCCGGGCATGCTGGTCCGAGGTGGTTGACGAAGTCCCGAAGTGTTGATTTCGAACGACATCGGCTGGTCGATAATTGCCCGAAGCGCATGGACGAGCTCCGATTGGCATTCGAGCGGATCGTAGACGCCGGCCAAGTCTGGTCGATATCGTTTGGGGAGGTCGACATGGCCAATCGAGTCGAACCAGCCCGTTTCCGCGGCAGCCTGGACCTGCTCGTAATATGGTTTCATGACGTCTGCAATCGACCGTTGGTCGAAGTAGGAAGGGAAAATGATCTCGCCCTCATCGCCGTAGTGAACCGAACCAATGACAAAATCGAACTGGTGGCGCCCGAGGAAATCCTCGACCTGAGGGACGATTCTGGTGTTGAAATCGACTTCCGCTCCAGCTCGGATTTCCAATCGGCTGCCATACCGGTCCCGCGCAATCTCCAGATCCCGCATATATGTGGTGTAATCGAAGAACCCGTAACTCATGTCAGCCGGTTCATGCTCGACGTGGTCGGTAAAGGCAATCTCGGTCACCCCGGCCTTGATTGCCGCTTCGCACGAAACGAGGATGGGGGTTGAACAATCGGCCGATTGCGTGGTGTGGACGTGGTAGTCAAACATTGAGTGAACTTCCTCATTTGAACCTTCAGTGTGACATCTGTCGGCGAACAGGGTTCAGCAAGATCATGGCGGCTTATCGGACAGGACGGACATGGACGAAGTATCGTCGGCCCTGAGCGACATCGGGATAGACCTTGGGGCCATCTTCGCTGGAATCGTGTTGGTCGCGATCGTCCTCCTCGTTGCCCTCTACGTAAGTCGATGGTTACGTCGCCGGGTCGAACGCACGCTCTCGGCACGATCGTTTGGCCGTAATGGCGCAGTGCTGCTGGGCCGGCTCACGGCGCTGTTGGTGTATCTGATCGCGTTCATTGCCCTGCTCGCGAGTCTCGGCGTGAGTTGGACTGGACTCCTCACCTTTCTCGGCGCGGGAACGGTCGCATTGAGCCTTGCTCTGCAGGATGTGCTCAAGAACTTCTTTTCAGGTATCTTCCTGTTGATGGAGCGGCCATTTCGTGTCGGCGACTTCATCAAGGTAAAGGACATCGAGGGCGAAGTTCAGGGAATCGACGTGAGAACGACAGTGGTGAAGATTAGTGACGGATCGGTGGTGATGATCCCCAACTCGCTGGTCTTTACCGAGGTGCTCACGAACCGATCCAAGTCCGGGACACGCCGCATTGATCTCACGATTGTCGCACTGGGAAAGTCCATCATTGAGATAGAGCGCATCATCCACGATGCATTGGGCGCCATGCCTGAAGTATCGAAGCCGATCGCCGCGCCGATCGTGAAATCCGCGTCGTCGCTGGAGACGTCGATCGATCTTTCGCTCCTGATCGAAGATTCGCGCGAGGTCGAGCAGCGGGTGATCCATGCGCTTGTCGCCTTTGTCGATGACGATTCGATCATGGTGACCCGGCTTTGACAGCGAAGCCACGGATCGGCCTGTTGGGCGGGTCGTTCGATCCGATTCATATCGGGCACCTGATCATGGCCGAAAATGCTCGCGAACAACTCGGACTCGATCTCGTGATCTTTGCACCGGCGGGCAATCCTCCGCACAAACCCAACGGGCCGCTCGCCTCGATCGAGGACCGGATCGTGATGATCGAGCTCGCAATCGACGGACACTCCGGGTTTGTATGCAGCCGGATCGATTCCGAAGAGAGCGAGCCATCATTCACCTGGAGGCTCCTCGAACGCATCCACGCCGAGCACAGGGGGGCGGACGTTTTCTTCATTATGGGAGGAGATTCGCTTCGAGAGTTTGGCTCATGGGCTCGCCCTGAGCGGATTCTCGAACTCGCCACAATCGCCGTCGTCGATCGCCCCGGGCATGAGGTGGACGAGTCTGCCCTTGATGCTAATCCCGGTCTGGCGGAGGCGATTGTGATGATCGAGACGCCGAGCTGCGCCATTTCGTCGACAGGCATCCGCGAGCGAGTCCGGGACGGCCAGTCGATTCGATATCTTGTGCCGGATCAAGTCAGGCAGTACATCGGGCGCCGATCGCTGTACCAGTAGAGATTGCTGGGCAGTCCACCGTTCACAATCGCCACCACCATGTGATCGAAAACAGCATGAAGGGCAACGCTCCCGGTATACTTCCGTGCCCGCCCTTCGCGGTCCTATGCCTGACATCCCGATCGTCGGAGGGAATCTGTGCGAACCAGAAACTCAGCAATGTTGCTGCTCATATTCGTGCTCACGCTGGCAGCCGGCTGGATAGATCTGCCAGGAACGACGCTTGATCTGGGAGGATTCAAGGCGGACCACCCGGTGCGGGAAGGACTCGATCTCCAGGGCGGACTCCAGGTCACCCTCGAAGCCCGGCCACCCGGCGGCGGAAGTGTCGATGGCGAAACCCTCCAAGGCACGCGCGATACATTGGAGCGCCGTGTCAACGCGCTCGGCGTTGCCGAGCCGCTGATCCAAACGCGGGGCGACAACCAGGTCGTGGTCGAGTTGCCCGGCGTGGTCGATCCCGATCAAGCTGTCGAGGTGCTTCGGGAAACCGCGCTTCTGGAAATCATCTATGCGAACGGCACGTCCCTTCCGATAGGGACGCTGGTGCAGACGACGTTGGGAAATGTGATCGGCGATCCCGTCGCCACGCCGGGCGGGGCGACGGTGGCGTCTACCCCAGGATCGACTGAACTGACGCCGGATCCAACGAGCCCGGTCTATGAGACCATCATCAGCGGCGACGACCTGAGCGACGCATTTGTCACCCGCGATCCGATTACAGGTCAACCGCTCGTCGCCTTCGAACTCAGCGGCGATGCCTCGGAGACGTTTTACAACTTCACTCGGGATCACGTCGGCCAATCGATGTCGATCGTGGTCGACAAGGAGGTGATCTCATCGCCGAACATCCGGGAACCGATTTCCGGGGAAGGCACGATCGACGGCATGACCGCCCTCGAAGCCCAAAATCTGTCGCTGCAGCTCAAGGCCGGAGCGTTGGGCGTTCCGCTGGAGGTGGTTTCGAGCCGAACGGTTGGACCGTCGCTCGGCGCGGATTCACTTGACCGCAGCCTGGTCGCGGGAATCGTCGGCCTCTCGGTGGTCGCCCTCTTCATGATTCTTTATTATCGCCTGCCTGGGGTTCTTTCGGTTGTTGCGCTGATTATCTATACCGCGATCAGTTTCGCGCTGTTCAAGCTGATTCCGGTGACATTGACCTTGCCGGGAATCGCGGGATTCATCCTCTCGATCGGGATGGCGGTTGATGCTAACGTGTTGATTTTCTCCCGCATGAAAGAGGAATTGCGCAATGGCCGCCCACTGGACCGGGCGATCGAGGGCGGGTTCGACCATGCCTGGCCCTCGATTCGTGATTCCAATGTGGCGACGATGATCACGTGCCTCATTCTCTACTGGTTCGGGCAATACACCGGCGCCTCAATCATCACCGGTTTCGCGCTCACGCTGTTCATCGGTGTGGCGGTCAGCCTGTTCTCGGCGATCACGGTGACGCGTACCCTGCTTCGCACACTGAGTGACATCGGCGTGATTCGTGACCCGTGGCTGTTGGGCCTGGGCCGACACGATCTGAAAAGCCATCCCACAGATCGATCACAGGTTGCATGATCGGGTCGCCGAATCGAGCACGCTGAATCCTGGAGCGCGTACATGGAACACCTCGCGGGTAAACGAAATCTCTGGTTCACCATTTCAGGATTGCTGTTGGTTCCCTGCTTCATCTCACTGTTGGTTTGGGGATTGAACTTTGGGATTGACTTCACCGGTGGTTCCGCCTGGGAAGTTCAGTATGATCGCCACGTCAACACAGAGGATATGACGCGAGTGTTGACTGAGACGGGACGTCCCGAGGTTACCGTCCAGCAAGTCGGCGATTCAGGGTTGCACCGGTACCTGATCCGATTGCGGGAACTGGCGGAAGGGTCGGAAGAGAAGGCGAATCTCACGAATGCGCTCGAAACGCTCGGTACGCTCGATGACGACGCCGAGGCACTCGAGACGGTAGGCGCGTCGGTGGGACGATCGATCCGTGATCGCTCAGTCCTGGCTGTCGCCGCGGCGTCAGTTGGCGTTCTGCTGTATATTGCCTACGCGTTTCGAGGCACCCAGAACCCTATTCTTTACGGTGTTTGCGCAATTGTCGCGATGCTCCATGATGCCCTGTTCGTTCTTGGCGTTTTTTCGATATTGGGTCATTTCTTTGGAGTCGAGATCGACGCTTTGTTCATCACCGCGCTCTTGACCGTGATCGGTTTCTCGGTCCATGACACGATCGTGGTCTTCGACCGGATCAGGGAGAACCTGAAACTCAACCCAGACGACTCTTTCGAGGAAATCGTCAATCATTCGGTCGGCCAGACGTTGGTTCGCTCGGTGAATACGTCGATCACCGTTGTCATCACCCTGCTGGCGCTGCTGCTGTTCGGTGGTTCCACGACCCGCGAGTTCGTGCTCGCTTTGTTGATCGGCACCATAGCGGGAACATATTCCTCGATTTTCAACGCGAGCCAGTTGCTCGTTGCCTGGCAGTACGGCGAGATTCAGGGTTGGTTCCGGAAGTTCACCCGTTTTGGACGGAGACCGGTTCACGGGCCATCGATCAACGAGGCGTAACGTCTCCCCAGGCCATCGCGCGCCGCTGCATGGTACGATTACGCATCGCGCGAAGCCCAGCAAGTCGGATGGGGCTGACCGCGATTTTCCTTGATTGGCGGCTGTTTGGTGGGGATCCGGCATGGCCTTGAAGTGCCGGTTGTTATGTCTGGTGATGGGAGAGGGATTTGGATCAGAAAGTTCTCTATGCGTTGCCGGTCATTGTATTTGGACTGATGGCAATTGGGTTTGCGCTTTACCTCGCCAAGAACGTGCTCTCTAAAGATCAGGGCACTCCCGGCATGCAAGATATTTCCAACCGCATTTTTGAAGGCGCAATCGCTTACCTGAATCGTCAGTATCGAACCATTTTCGTTCTGGCAATCGCCACCGCCATCTTGATGGGTGTGCTGGTTGCGATCTTTGAGAACAGTCATCAGGTAGAGCGCGGCGCGATCACCTCACTGGCCTTTTTGGCGGGCGCGCTGCTATCCGGCCTGTCGGGTTTTATTGGCATGTACGTGGCGGTCAAGAGCAACGTCCGAACTGCCGCCGCCGCCCAACATGGCATTGGTCCGGCATTGACAATCGCCCTCCGTGGGGGGGCGGTTTCCGGTTTCCTGGTGATGGCGCTCGGCCTGATGGGCGTGCTCGGCGTCTACGCGGTCGTCTATCAGTTCGCTGAAGGCAACATTGCGACGGTTGCCGAGACTCCCTTCTGGATTGTCGGATTTGCCTTTGGCGCCAGCTTCGTGGCCCTGTTCGCCCAACTTGGCGGTGGCATCTACACCAAAGCGGCCGATGTTGGAGCCGACCTCGTCGGCAAAATTGAGGCTGGCATCCCGGAAGACGATCCGCGAAACCCGGCTGTGATCGCGGACCTCGTTGGCGACAATGTCGGTGACTGCGCCGGGCGTGGAGCCGACATCTTCGAATCATCGACCGCCGAAATCATCGGCGCCATGATTCTGGGTGTCGCGCTCTATCAGGCCTCGGGAGGCGATCCCGGCAGTCGCGATATTGCCTGGATTTTCTTCCCGCTCGTGGTCGGCGCGTTCGGCCTGCTGGCGTCGATGGTTGGCGTGCTCTTCGTTCGTCCTGGCGCCGAAGTCAAGGACCCAATGGGCGAGCTCAACAAGGGTTTCTACGTCACTGCTGGACTGTCGTTCGTGTTCCTGACAGTGATCTGCCTGACAATGCTTCCCGAGGGCGGCTGGCAGTTCGCGGTGTGCGGCTGGATCGGGATTCTGACTTCATTTGCGTTTGTCTACATCACCCAGTACTACACGGCTGGCTCATGGCGGCCGGTGAAGGAAATTGCCGAGGCCTCTAAGACGGGGCCGGCCACCAACATCATTTCCGGAATCGCGGTCGGGTTTGAAACCACCGGACTTCCGGCGATCACGATCAGTGTCGCCCTGCTTTCGTCCTACTGGCTCGGAGAAAGCGTCGACGCCTTCGCCGGCATGGCCGACACCGCCATCTCCAGCGGCATCTTCGGAACCGCGGTCGCGACGATGGGCATGCTCATGACCGCCGCCTACATCCTGGCGATGGACACGTTCGGTCCGATCACGGACAACGCTGGCGGCATCGTTGAAATGAGCGGGGCGCCAGATTCCGTGCGGGCCGTGACCGACGAACTCGACTCCGTCGGGAATACCACCAAAGCGCTGACCAAGGGGTATGCCGTCGGTTCGGCTTCGCTTGCCGCATTCCTGTTGTTCTCGGCCTTCCTCGACGAGATTGAACGCTTCAGTGGAGCGTCGATCGACCGGATCGTCAACCTCGCGGAGCCGAAAGTGTTCGTCGGTGGGCTCATCGGCGCCACGTTGGTCTTCGTCTTCTCCTCGCTCGCGATTCGCGCGGTTGGACACGCCGCGGAGGAAATGATCAAGGAAGTTCGGCGCCAGTTCCGGGAGGATCCCGGGATTATGGCCGGCACCAGCATTCCGGACTACCGGCGATGCGTGGACATTTCGGTCCGCAGCGCGTTGCGCGAAATGATTGCACCGGGAATCCTGGCGATCGCCGTGCCGGTCCTGGTCGGCGTCCTCCTCAAGTGGGAAGCCGCGGCCGGGATGCTGATGGTGGGGACGATCGTCGGCGTGCTGATGGCGATCGTCCTCAACAACGGCGGCGGCGCCTGGGACAACGCCAAGAAGTACATCGAGGCGGGGTATCTCAAGGACGCCAATGGAAACGTGCTCGGCAAGGGGAGCGATGCTCATGCCGCCGCTGTGGTCGGCGATACCGTCGGCGATCCATGGAAGGACACGGCCGGTCCTTCGCTTCACGTCCTGATCAAACTGCTCGCAACAATCACGCTGGTCCTGGCGCCGCTGTTCGTATAGCGCGCCGACAACCTGGTTCAACCGGTGAAGAAGGGGTGGGGCGGGCTCGTTGCCTGCCCCTCTATCGTTCCAACAGGTGTGAGTGGAAATGTCCAGGTCCCCCAACCAAACCTCAGTCGGTGTCATCGGAGGCGGTTTCGCGGGTCTGACCGCGGCCCTGAGACTTGCCCAGGCTGGATTCGATGTCGTTCTGTGGGAAAAGGGTCGACTGGGCGGCCAGGCAGCGACATTTGAAGTGGCGGGAACACGCCTGGAAATGTTCTATCACCACCTCTTCCAGAGTGACGCCTCGATCACCGAATTGGCGAACGAGGTTGGCGTTGGCGACAAGCTGATGTGGTTGCCTTCCAACGTCGGGTACTTCGCGGACGGTCGCATCTATCCCCTCAACGGCGCCGTCGACCTGCTGAAGCTAGGTTGCATCCCGTTTCGCGATCGAGTGCGATTAGGGATCGTCACTGCCTATTTGCAACGGGTAAGAAACTGGAAGAAGTACGAAACAGTGACAGCTCACGCATGGCTGTCGAGGGCCCTCGGCAAGCGCGCCTATGACAAGACGCTTGGCGCCCAACTGCGGGCAAAATTCGGCTCCTACCATGACCAAATTCCGATGGTCTGGTTCTGGGGCAAAATCTGGCTGCGAACGACATCACGGCGATCTCCGCTCGACCAGGAAAGGCTCGGTTACTTCGATGGCAGTTTTCAGGTGATCGTCGATGCCTTGGTTGACGCCTGCGAGGCGGCTGGGGTGAAGCTGATTCGAACCGGGTTGTCAAGCATCAGTCAAGGAGCCGACGGCGGCTGGAATGCTCACGATGACCGTGATCACAATACGACTGCCGTGGATGTAATGCTCGCCACCGTGCCGTCGAATATCTTCCGGAAACTGGCTCCGGCCCTGCCGCGGGACTACCTCATAAAGCTCGACGCGCTCGACTACGAGGCCGCGGTCGTCGTCATTCTCGAGCTGGATCGACCGTTGTCGGATGTCTATTGGCTCAACATTGCCGACGACGACCTTCCTTTCACGGGCGTCATCGAGCACACCAACTTCGTGAGCGCCGACAGGTACATGGGTAAACACTTCGTGTACCTGAGCAAGTACATGGAACCCGATCACCCCATGTTCAAGATGAGCGCTGATGCAATCCTCGCCGCCTACCTGCCGCACCTTGCCAGGATCAACCGCGCATTCGAACCGTCCTGGGTCCAAAACTCGTGGGTGTTTCGAGAACGCGCCGCCCAGCCGATTATTCCAATGCGCTATTCGGAGCGCATCCCGGAACATCGCACGCCATTGAAGAATCTCTACCTTGCCAACACCACCCAAATCTATCCTGAGGACCGTGGAACGAACTATAGTGTCCGGCTCGGAAACGACATCGCCCGGATGATCGTGGCCGACCTCGCCACCGCATCAGGCGAGACTCCATAACGGGTTCTGGTCGACAAGCTCGAACTTCGCCTCCCCGGTTCTTTCGAGGTGCGCGAGGTAGGCATTGATGGTCGGCTTGAGCAAGAAGAATCCCTGGGCATTGAGCGCCGGGACCTCCATCGCCCGGAAGACGGTTGTACAGACCCTGTCGCTCGTCGCTGGTTCCTCTAAAGCCATTCGAATCGCATTGAGCGTGCGCTCGATCGCCTGACGGTTAAGGCGCACGAGATCATCGATTGATTCGGCGTGCGGCCCATGTCCGGGAACCACATGGCTTGCCTGGATCGCGATCGCCGCCTCCAATGAATCCAGGTGGGCGGTGAGACCGAAAAGGTAGGGGATTCGATACTTCTCGATCGCGGATTCGGGAAAGACCACATCCGCGCAGAAGAAGACGCCGTCTGCCAGCACCCCAGTGTGATTCGGCGAATGACCTGGCAGGGCAACGATCTCGATCGATGTCCCGAAAAATTCCTGTACCCCAAACTCCACGACTCCATCGATTGGGCTCGCCTCGGCCAGCAGGAACCGGGTGCGAAGCGCATCCATAGGATCCGCGCCGCCGTACAGGAAGGCAGGTTGGAGGATCGGATGCCGGATCACGGTTGCTTCGATATCAGGCGCCCAAATTTGGCACCCGGTTCGCTTCCACACAAACGCGTTCGCGCCAAAGTGGTCCGCGTGCCCGTGAGTGTTGAGGATCGCGACAACCTCGGATTGCAACTCGTCTCGCACTGCCCGCAAAACCTTGCGTGCGGTCGTGTCGTTCAGCCCACTGTCGATCAACGTCACGTGCGAGTCGTCATTGCGAATAATGCCGATGTTCGTACCGCCGGGCACGTACCCGACCCTTTCACTCAAGGATTCATACATCGGGCGTCGCTCGCTCCTTCGTTGGTCGAGTCCGCACTATACTCCAACGTGGTCTGGATCACTGCCGCGATCCGAGGGGATAGGGTTTGTTGAAACACATAGTGGCGGTAGAGCAGTTCAGGCGCGACTGGATTCTCGAACTCTTCAGCAACGCTGATCGCATGAAATCGGTCGTCGCTAGCGATGGATTGTTGAACGGGCGAATCCTCGCGACGCTGTTTTACGAACCGTCCACCCGCACCCGGCTCAGCTTTGAATCCGCGATGCTTCGCCTTGGCGGTCAGGTGATCTCGACCGAAAACGCCCGCGAGTTCTCCTCGGCGATCAAGGGCGAGACGGTGGAAGACACTGTCCGGATCGTCGCCGGGTACGCCGATGGCATCGTCATTCGCCACTACGAACAGGGCGCGGCGGCTCGGGCGGCGGCGGTTTCGCCGGTTCCGATCATCAATGGGGGCGATGGACCTGGTGAACACCCAACTCAGGCGCTGCTCGACTTCTACACGATACACAACGAACTCGGTCAACTCGATGACCTGACGGTGGCGCTGGTCGGGGATCTCAGGTTCGGGCGAGCAGTTCGATCGCTGGCCCTGATGTTTCGGCTGACCAGCAACGTAGAACTCCTCTTCGTCTCCCCCGATGCCGTTCCGATGGGAGACGATGTGCGAAATGCCCTTGACGCAGCCGGTGTCCGATACCGCGACGAGCCGGACCTGGGGAGGGCCCTGGAAGTCGCCGACGTGGTGTACCAGACACGCATCCAGCGTGAGCGATTCGCAACCCAGGATGAGTATCAGGCCGCTAAAGGCATCTACATGGTGAACCAGGAGTCTTTGGACCTCTTGCAACCTGGGGCAATCATCATGCATCCGCTACCACGCGTCGACGAAATAAGTCCAACCGTGGACGCCGATCCGCGTGCAGCCTATTTTCGACAAGCCCGCAACGGCGTCTACATTCGGATGGCCTTGCTGAACCAACTCCTTGGCTCCGATGCCCGATGATCGTCACGCCGTGGGAAGAGAATCAGGTCCCTGGCGATGACCGGTCTGGATCCGCTCCCAGCGTGACAATTCCGAGGAGCGTCGATGAATCAGACCGGCGAACCCCAGTCCTCCAACCAGCCCGGCAACGACCAGAAGCACTTTGACCACACCGAACAGATCCGCCGCCGCGGCGGCGAAGAAGATGGGGATGAACGCGAATGCGTTTGAAATCGTGAAAAACGTCGCGTAGACACGGGCCCGGACCGCATCGTTGGATCGCTCCTGGAGCATCGTCTGAGATGGCGCCAGGATGAATGCGTTGCAGATGCCAAGCACCATAGCGAATGTTCCCGTAAGCAGGGCCACCAGCATGACCGGCGCGGGAGCCATCCAAAAGACGTCGAGGACTGACCGCGAAAGGGCCATCAACGCCAGCATCAATCCCGCCGCCGCCAGCGACAGGTCGATCAACCACTCGCGACCGATGCGCCGCGCGACGCGAGGGACCACGATCACGCCAGCCAACACCCCGAGTCCAGCGGGGGCTACAACGAATCCAATGTCTTCTTTTTGCAGACCGATCACCGTCGTCACGAAATCCGGTCCAAGCGTCGCCACCAGCAGAAATGTCGTCGAGGCCAGGCTGAGGTATCCGATTGCCCGCATCAGGGCAGGATCCTGGAGGATGAACACCAGCCCTTCCTTCATGTCGTTGACTAATCGATGAGTCGGAGACATCGACTTGACGCCCGCGGAAACCGCCATCACCGGTGTTGCCGGCAGCGTCAACACCAAAGCCGCGCTCGCCACATAGACCATGATCGCGCCAATAAACAGCGAGTCGATCCCGACTGCCTTGACCAAAATCGGGCCGACCGCGGCAAATCCGATGAGCTGGGCCGCCGTTGAGGTGAGATTGAACAATGCGTTGGCGGACATGAGTTGAGTTCGCGGTGTGACTATTGGGATCGTCGCGCCCAGGACTGGCGCGAAGAACTGACCGGCGATGCCGAACACGAATGTCACCACGTAGTAGGCGGCCAGGATAGTTTCCACATGCCATCCGGGCCGGATCACCAGGAACAACAAGACGGCGCCAGCACGAGCGATATTCAACAAGGCCAGGAGCGTCCGCTTGTTTGACCGGTCGGCAATCACCCCGGCTAATGGACCGAACAGCACCGCCGGCAACGAGAATGCCAGGATCACCAGGCTGATTGCGGTGTTTGCCTGAGGCAGGTCGTGCACCTCAACGACATCTCGCACCCGGAGCAACAGTGCGAAGTTGATCATGTTTTGACACGTTTGGGTGATTGCCTGAACCAGCCAAAGACGCAAGAACGGACCGTTTCTCAGCACCGCCGGAATCGTGTCGTCCAATCCGCGACGTGGCGCAGGGGGTTTCACCCGGTCACCTGGTCAGACCCACCCGCGGCCCGCGCGGTTGGACCACGTGTGACGAACTTCTTGAGTCGTTTCTCCAGAGTACGCCGAGGAAGCAACACGCGGCGACCACACGTCAGGCACCGCAGTCCGATGTCGGCGCCGATACGCACCACTGTCCACTCAAACGATCCGCATGGATGCGGTTTTCGCAAGTGAACGACATCGTCCATAAAGAAGGGAACTGGCTCTTTGAGGACCATACCGGCATCCTCGCGTCGTCAGCGAATTCGGTCAGGTGAGGCCTGGAATCTTGATTCCACCGGTCAGTGCGCTCATCTTGTCCTCAGCAAGTGCCTGAGCCTTCTCCATCGCGTCCTGGACCGCGGCCACGATCAGGTCTTCGAGCATTTCCACATCTTCAGGATCGACTGCCGAGGGATCGATCTTGATTGATTTGAACGACCGTTGTCCGTTGACCTCAGCGGTGACCACACCACCCCCGGCCGTGCCGTTGACAGTCGTGTCCTCCAATTCCTCCTGGATCTTGGTCATCCGATTCTGCATCTGCTGAATCATTTTCATGTTTGGTTGCTGCATTGTCTTCCCTCCGGGGCGAGCAAAAGAATAGTCGCATGGGTTCAGCCCGGCTCGACCGTTGAGATCGGAGGTTCACCCTGACCGCAACGAAGTATAGCCGCACCCTCCGCGGTCACTGTGACGAGGTGATAAATGTCCGGGAGCGGTGGAGCATCGTCCTGGCGTTCAGCCGCGCCGCTTCGCCGGGTGGGAGACCGTCAATCATGGCGGCCAGTTCCAACTCTCGATCGGCCCCTTTCAGCGTCCGCACGATGGAAACCGTTCTCCCCCCCGATTCACTCTTCTCGATCTTGAGGTGGTTTTCGGCGAGAGCCGCGACCTGGGGCAGGTGAGTCACGACAATCACCTGATGCCTCTGGGAAATACCCCACAGCTTTTCTCCGACCACCTGACCAGAGCGCCCTCCAACTCCAACGTCGATTTCGTCAAAAACGAGGGTCGGCGTGAGGTCGACCGCCGAAAGTATCGACTTGGTGGCAAGCATCAGGCGGGCCGTCTCGCCACCGGATGCAATCCGCCCAAGAGGCTTCAATGCCTCGCCAGTATTAGGCGCAATCAGGAACTCGATGTCGTCGATTCCGGACTCGTCGACATCCAGGTGCATCTCCTTCGAGTTGCCCGCCAGGGATACACCACGTGCATCGTCTCGGCGGTTCACGGCAATTGCGATCTCCGCCCGACCCATCTGGAGATCGGCGATGCTCCCTTTGATGGCGGCAGAAAGGCGCTTCGCAGCCTCCACGCGATCATCCGAGAGGGTGCTTGCGGCCGATGCGACATGTCTCGAGAGGAGTATTTCGCGTTCCTGAAGCGCGCCGATATCGACGTTGCCTGAGGTCAATTGGGACAATTCCTGACGCGCGTCCTCGGCAAAGTCGAGCACATCCTTCACGGTCGCTCCGTACTTGCGCTTGAGTAACTGGATCGAGGCGAGGCGATCCTCTACGTCTGCCAATCGCGCATCATCGGATTCGATCTGTTCAACGTATGTTCGAAGTTCGCGAGCGAGATCCTCGGCGAGCACGAGGAGTTCGGTTGCGCGCTCACCAAGATTTCCGGCCGAGGTGTCGTAGGTGGTGATGTCCGCGGTCAGCGCCGTGACCCGGCGCAACGAAGTTGTGACGCCGGCGCCGCCCGGTGAGTCTTCATCCGCGAGCGCTGAGAGAGCCTCAAGCGAATCCGCTCGGAGTCGATCGGCATTGCGCAAGACATCGCGCTCATTCATCAGCGCCTCGTCATCTCCCGCCGTTATCGCCGCCGCCTCGATTTCATCGATTTGGAACCGCACCAAGTCGATTCGTTGCTCCCTCTCGCGGGAATTGCGGGACAACTCCGCGATGCGCTGCCGGATGCCGCGCCATTCCTTCACGTCTGCGGCCAGAGCGCTTCGCTGAGGTTCAAGTGATCCAAATCGATCCAGTAAGCTGCGCTGTTCAGTTGGTTTCAAAATCGCAAGATGGTCGGACTGGCCATGGATATCGACAAGAGCGGCGCCGATCGAGGCCAGCGCGCCCGCCGTGGTGAGTCGACCGTTGATTCGCGCTGACGACCGCCCATTGGACTGGATCTCGCGGGTGAGGATGAGCGCGCCTTCCTCGAGGATATCGACGCCGATCTCCTCCAGTTGCGGCCGTACGCGCTGAAGCGTGCTGGAGTCGAGTTCGAACGCCGCCTCAACGCGGGCAGCATCCCGGCCCGTGCGGACGAGTGCGCTGCTGACCCTGGATCCGAGCACCGCGCCAAGTGCATCGAGCAGAATCGATTTGCCAGCGCCGGTTCCACCCGTGAGCGCGTTCAGCCCCTCCGAAAACCGGATGGTCGACCGCTCGATGATGGCAAAGTCAGTGATCGAAAGTTCCAGCAGCATCGCCAGCGCTTTTCTTCACTTGCCTGGCATGTCCGCACGTGCGAACCAACGCGATCCAGGCGCACTGGCAGTCTACGACAGTTGGGCGAGTACTTCCGCTGGGCGGATCGGCAGTGAGGTCATTCGGGCTCCGGTGGCGTCGCGAATTGCATTTGCGACCGCCGCCGCGCCCGGAATCGCAGGCGGTTCACCGACGCCCTTGGCCCCATATGGCCCGTCTTCGGACGCGACCTCCACCAGGATGACCTCAATGTTCGGGATCATCGTGCTTCGGGGCAGGACGTAATCCATGAGATTCGCGGCATCGGGCTGGCCGTCGTCGTCATAGGCGATTCCCTCGTACAATGCCCAACCGATGCCTTGGGCCACACCGCCATGAATCTGGCCCTCGACTGAGGCGGGATTGATCGCAAACCCGACATCCTGCGCCGCGACATAGTTGGTGACCTGGACCACCCCAGTCATTTGATCCACGCTCACCTCGGCCAGGTGGGCGGCGAATCCCGGGGCGCTTTGGGTGATTCCGGATCCGCCACGACCGAGCACCGGTTCGTTGCCTCCAGTCATTGCCATGCTGAGTTCCGCGATCTCCTTGAGCGTGATCGCGGCTCCCGGCACCCCCTTGACACGAACTGTGCCGTCGGATAGTTCAAGGTCCTCGGCCGAGACTTCGAGCTTCCTGGCGGCGATGTGTTTGATCTGGTCGACGGCGTCCTTCGCGGCCTTGGCAACGGCCGGACCCACGGTATAGGTGATCTTCGAGCCGCCTGTTCCACCGACGAGTGGCGCCGTGTCCGTGCTGGCCGTGGTCACGCGCACCGCGTCGATGCCGGAGCCAAGCTCCTCGGCGGCGATTTGGGCGAAGGTGGTGTTGGTCCCATTGAGATCCACCGAACCAAGGATCACCGTCAGCTTGCCATCGGAATCGAGGCGACAAGTCGCCGTGGCCGGTTCGATTCCACCGGGCCAGCCGCCAATCGCAATGCCGACTCCTTTGCCCTCAGCTCGGGCTCGATCTCGTTGCTGCCACAGAGGGTGCGCCCGCAAGGCTTCGATCGTTTGCCGCAGGCCGATCTTTGGCCACGCCCCCTCATTAGGTCGGAGGTCGCCTTCTTCCACGCAATTCATCAATCGGAACTCGATCGGATCGAGGTCGAGCGCGCGGGCAAGTTCGTCGATCGCGGATTCGATCGCAAACGTCCCTTGTTGCGCGCCGGGCGCACGATAGGCGCCGGAGCTTGGTCGGTGCGTCAGGGTCTCATACCCTTTGATCCGCATGTTCGGAAATTTGTAGTACCCGCCGAGGAGAATCGCGGAAATGCTCAACGGCGACCCTGGGTCCGACCCGGAGTCGTAGAGCATGTTTGATTCGAGCGCCGTAATCCGACCATCTTTGGTCGCCCCAAGGCGGATTGAGATTTTGCATTCAGGCGCGGGATTACCGGCAAGAAAGTCGTCGGTGCGCGTGTACGAGAGTAAAACGGGGCGGCCCACAGCGAGGGCCGCGGCGGCGACGAGGGGCTCGATCAACACGAACTTGCCGCCGAATCCGCCGCCAACCGGCATCGGTACGATGTTGATTTGCTCTAGTGGCAGTCCCAGCGTGCTCGAGACCTTGCCTCGACCGTGGAATGCCGCCTGGGTGCTGGTGTGAATCGTCAATCGACCGGACCGCTCCGGAATGACCAGGGCCACCTGGGGTTCGATGTATCCCTGGTGGACGGTCAGCGATGTCAACTGCAGTTCGACGATTTCATCAGCTTCGGCAAATCCGGCATCGATATCGCCCCGCTCATAATTAACCGAGCTTGACACGTTGGGCGGCAGCGACTCTTCGTCACCGCCGCTGGTCGCGGCATCGGCGTTATGCATCGCCGCTTCGTCGTCAAACGTGCCTGATTTGGCGGTGGTCACCAAGGGGGAGTCCGGACGGATCGCCGCGTCGAGGTCGGACACCACATCGAGCGGTTCGTAATCCACCTCAACCACTCCTGCCCCATCGAGCGCGGCCGCATCGGTCGTCGCCAGAACGAGTGCAATCGGGTGACCGACGTGAAGGGCCTCGTCACCGGCAAGGAGCAGCGCGACCTGAACTCCATGTTCATCAACCCGGACAGGGAGATCGTTGGCGGTAAGGACTGCTTCGACGCCTGGAACCAGCAACGCCGCATCCTTGTTGACACCCGTGATCCGTGCATGGGCGTGTGTGCTGCCTACAATCCTGGCGTGGAGCAAGCCAGCAATCTTGAGATCGGCGGTAAATTGCTCGGCTCCCGTCAGCTTGGGAGGCGAGTCGATGCGTTTCGCGCGGTGTCCAACGGCACTGTACGTGGTAGCCATGGGTTGGTCCTCCAGCAGGTGTGATGGTGTCGAACGACTAACCGTCTCAACCTTTAGCTTCTCACAATTCAGGAGTCTGTGGGATGGTCATACGATCAGTTGACGGCAGCCAGTTAGTCCTGATTTTTCGTGAACGCATCTTCCGGCCCGAACCAATCGCTCCACGGGTCGGTGTCCAACTGCGGTCCCGAGACACGATCGGTTCCCGTTCCTGGTCAGGGACCCGGGCGAGCCGACCTTGGTTAACCCCGGAGCTATTCGACTTCGGCGGCGAGGACGTCGGCGGGACCCCATTCCCGGACGTTGATCGGGTGGGCATCCATGTTGTCGAGGAATCCGAACTTGCGGATCGTGGTTCTGATCTCTTCAGCGTTGACGGCTTCCCAAAGTGAAAATATGCGGTCGTCGTGAAGGTCCGGGGACCAAACCCTGATCCACCTCGGGCGGGAGGTCTGGTTCCCATGTTGGGCAGCCAGGTCAGACAACTGGGTCGGTGGCTGGATGGCGGCGGCCTCGCCGATTTTAGGGGTGTGAATGACCAGGTACTGGGACATGCGTTTCTCCGTGGCAAGCAACAAAGCACATTGTTTGCACAGGTGACTGTCGGTTTCGTGTTCGAGCGGCCTGCCTATGCTCCTATCCTGGGCCAGGCAAGCACCATCGATTCCAGCGCCAGACGCGGTCGTACATTTGCTCCAAGGTTCGTCATGCAATCGTCAACAGACCGGATCGATCGGACGAGCTCCTCCAATGACATCCCGCGGAATCCATCCCGATTGGTTGTCAGGGGCCGACTGTTTGAAGGGTCGCCAAGGTCCTGTTGCAGGTAGAGCGCAGACCGCCAGACGCCTTGGATAGCTTCAAGGCGTGTAAAGACGCTTTCGCGATCCTTTGAAAACTCGTCCGCAAGGAGTACGGCCCGAATCATTCGGTCGTAAGCGTTTGCGAGCACGAAACGCGTTGCGTCGTTGATGATCCGTTCGCGGGTCTCGATGAGGCTCGAGTTGCGTGCCGCATCAATTGCCCAGCCAACGGAACCCTGGGCAAGGCCGGAAACGCGCTGTGCCAGTTCCAGCTCAGTTCCGGAAGCAATCAGTGCCGCTTCGATGTCCGATGCTGACGCCAGACCGAACCTGATCGTGACGCATCGGCTTGGAATCGTGGGCAGAAGCGCTTCAGCATCTGAGGTCAGCAGAATCAATATTACATATGGGGGAGGTTCTTCCAGGGTCTTGAGAAAGGCTTCCTGAGTGGGCTCCTGCATTGTCTCGGCATCGTCGACAATAATGATTCTCCACCCTGATTCAGTCGGCCGGTACGATACGGCGCTGGTGATTTCCCGCACAGTGGCAATGTTGAGTGTCAGGTTTCTGGATTTGTCACCGTCGCGAGCAGCCTGGGTGGCAAGATCGAACACCGTGACATCGGGAAACACCCCTTTGCCAATCCGCCGGCATACTGGGCACTCTCCACAATACGAAGTGGCGCCGCTGGCCTTCGGGCAATTGAGCGCCCTGGCGAAATCGAGCGCCGCGGCGCGTTTTCCAGATTGCCTTGGTCCCGCAAGGATATAGGAGTGCGCCGGTCCCCGGTCGATCGCCTGCCGCAGCTTGGCAATGGCCGATTGTTGGCCCCAAACCGCCCAGCCAGATTCTGGGTTGCGTGCTGCCTGGCCTAATCGCCCTGTCACCTTGGGCACTCAGGAAGCTCGACGTTTTACCGGACGCCGGCGTGCGGTCCTGGTCGGCGCCTCAAGAATTTCTACGCCCTTGAGCAGGTTGACCAGGCCCTCCCTTTCTCTTGAAGACAGTTCCTCATCCACCGGCAGACTCAAGACAAAACTGGTGAGCTCGTCGCCGTGAAGCACCGGGTAGTCTGGCTCTTCGATTGTCAACTCGGCACGTGGGTGGATGAAGACAACGGCGGCCAGGACATCGACCTCGAATTGTTCGGCGGCGAGAAATGTCTGGAGGTTGTTGACCGCGGTGTCGGTTTCAATGCTGGGATTTCCCAGTTGTGGACCGCTAAACGACAGGAATCGTCGGATCCCACTGCCCCTGCGCCGCCAACGACTTCCCTCCTCTTCGATCGCGCCGTCGATTTCCTTGGCGGTGAGGATCACCGCGCCGCCAGCATGCACCAGGATGTGGTCGATTCGCTTGGCGCCAACCGGCGCGTAATGAATCAGCGAAAAGCGGTCCGGCAGGGACCTGAGGTGATGATCGAGAAGCTGGTCGTTGCGCGGATTGCGCGACCACCTCCCGACTTGCTGCATGCCGATATTAAAGAGCACGAACCCAAACAACATCAGGAGGTACGAGGGCAGCAGGAGATTTGGGAGCAAGGCGAGGAACAACGTTCCTGTCAACATCAGGAATCCAAGCAAGGCAAGCCACTTGGAGTTGCGCTTGCGCTTGGCAATATATGCTTCGTGGCGAATGATCTTCATTGGTTTGGCGTCAACCCTGGGGTAACCCACCGATCGAATCACCCGGTGGCACAGGGAAGCATCGGCAGTACGTTGGCATGGCGAAAGCGTCACTTTCGGGATTTTAGTTTAGCACAGCGGCCCTTGACCTCAGGCTGGGCTGGACACTACATCATCGCATTGCTGAGGCCAAATGTGTGCTCCAACCAGTAGCGGCCCCCTGCCAGCGCCAACATCACCGAGATCGCCGCCAACGCGGAAATCGCGACCGGTACGTGGAGTTGACGTAGGGTCAGGATCTTCGAATCGAGCCTGAACGCGAGCAACGCGATCACGAGTACGAGCATCGTGACTGCAATCCACGCCGAGACCACGAGCAGCATCGAAACCGGGAAGTGTAGCCAGTACGGACGAGCGAGGAGGATCACCCCGAATCCGCCGAACCCGACAACTGGCGCCGCCAGATCCTGAATTTTCCCCATTGCCGGTCTGGGCGCGCTCAGGCGCCAGACGGACGACGCCACCAACCAGCCCAGGACCACCGCCAGGGCCACGCCGGCTCCACATCCGGTGACAACTCGCAGCGCATTGTGGGGACGATACGGATGCCACATCCCAAGGTCGGTGAGCAACGAGTTGAGACCGTCGACCGCCATCAACCCGACCAGAGCGCCGAGCAGGATCGACACCCGGATTGGCGGGTTTCCATACCAAAATAGTCGACCACGAGCGGCGATTGTCGCAACCGTCACGAGGAAGCCACCGTATATTCCGGTCATTCGGGCGTCGAAGGGAAGCGCTTCACCACCAATCATCAACGTGTGAGACGGAGTCTGCGCACACAGCCCATGAAGGAGTGCATGGGCTGTTCCGTTGTACCCGCCGGGAGAGCTGAAGAACACCACGGCGCACACCAAGGCCACTCCAGTCCACAGCCAATAGGCGCGAAGGAGCAACACGGCATCCAGGACTCTTTGGTTCGTCGACGAAGGGAACTTCGAGGCGCCGATCATTGCTGTGTCCAACATATGCAAAGGAGTGCCAACGTCGATACTCGCCAAGTGTACTTGTCCGAAAGCGGCACAGAACCTCGCATGTTGCGCAGCGCGGTCGTCGGCTTGGTAGTATTCACTTCAGAGTGTGGGCGCCCACGGCACCTGAGGATCGGTGAATGGCTCTCGTTGGTCGAACCAAATCTCGCAGTTCTGGCTCGTATCGTGACCTCCACCCGAGCCAGTTCAATCCAGATCGGCTAGCGCTCACCCGAGGTCGGTACGGTATCGGCGCCGCGGGAATGTGCCTGTGCATCTTTGCGATGTTGTTCGCGATTGTTCGCAAGAATCGCAGTCAGGCTGTCGATGCCGCGATCACGATCAAGGTCCAGGGCCAGAACAATCGGCAGTTCGATCGCCTGATGCACGTCGTGTCGTGGCCTGGATTTCCTCCTCAAAGCCGACTTCTTCCGCCTTCCATTTCAGCTGCCCTCTGGCTCCTCGGATTCAGGCTTGAAGCGGGATTCCAGCTCTTCGCCTGGGGCACAGGACTCATTTCGTATGCGGTGAAGCGATCGATGCGTCGACCTCGTCCTGAAGCCACGGCCGCTGAAACCGCGATCAAAGTCGTCGCCGCCAACATCGGCGGCAGCAGCTTTCCGAGTGGTCACGTGTTGAATTACGTCGGGGTGTACGGGTTCCTCACCTATCTTGCTCACACCTGGGTTCGTCCCGAGGGGATTCGTCGCATGCTCGTTGGCGTGTTGCTGACGTTGCTTGGCCTGGTTGGTCCCAGCCGCGTCTACCTTGGGCATCACTGGTTCACGGATGTGACGGCATCGTACATGCTGGGAACGACGTACTTGCTTGCCCTCACCAACGTTTACCGAAGAGTCCGCATGCGCCTGCCTTCACGGCGTTCCGATCGCTGGTGACTGTGAGTTCCTGCTATAATTGAAGGCAAATCGAGGAGGCGTTGAAGGAAACAGCGCCAGCGCAAGATCGCGCAGCGAATCCGGGCAGGTGGAAGCCGGGTCATCATGAAGTAGCGCTGGAGATCATTCCTGAGCCGTCGACCGAGCGGACTCATCATTCGCCAGGCTCGACCGGGTTTCGCCCGTTACCGCGACAAGTCGCTCAGCTCCAGGTAGCGCGGGCGACACGAGTGGGCCGGTTTCGGTCAACTGAGGTGGTACCGCGGTTCAGCCCGTCCTCACATGCAGGATGGGCGTTTTGTTGTCCAACGTGTTTTCGTCCCAATGTTCCCATTATTTCGTACTCGGAGCGTGACCCCAATGGCTGAAACCCGTGTCCGGTCGTTCAAGGAAGTTCCCACCAAGGTCGATTTCCCCGCTCAGGAGCGTGATCGCTTGGCGTGGTGGGACGAACAGCGGGTGGTGCAACTCTACCTAACGCGGAACAGCGATTCCGAGACCAGGTTCTCTTTCATTGACGGGCCGATTACCGCGAACAACCCAATGGGCGTGCATCATGCCTGGGGCCGCACCTACAAGGATGTTTTCCAGCGCTATCACGCCATGCTTGGCAAGAAGCAGCGTTTCCAGAATGGCTTCGATTGTCAGGGTCTGTGGGTCGAGGTCGAAGTCGAAAAGGAACTCGGTCTCAAGAACAAGCGCGAGATTGAGTCATTCGGCATTGCGGAATTCGTCGAGCGCTGCAAGCAGCGAGTCTGGAAGTATGCTGCCCGGCAGACTGAGCAATCCATTCGACTTGGATACTGGATGGATTGGGACAATTCCTACTACACGATGTCGGACGAGAACAATTACACGATCTGGCATTTCCTCAAGACGTGCCATGAACGAGGCTGGATTTACAAGGGCCACGACGTGATGCCGTGGTGCCCTCGGTGCGGCACGGGCATCTCCGAACAGGAAATTGTGACTGAGGGATACCAGGACCGCACGCACCTCTCCATCTTCGCGGCGTATCCGTTGACCGATGAAGATGCGTCGCTCCTGGTCTGGACGACCACGCCGTGGACTCTCCCTGCAAATATCGCGGCATCCGTAAACCCGAATATTACCTACATCAAGTTGGAGCAGAACGGCAAGGTGTACTACCTCGCCAAGGATGCGGTTGGCAACGCGATTCAAGGTGATCACACCATCCTCGGCGAGTTGCGGGGGCGTGACCTTGTGGGACGCACCTACCGCGGCGCGTTCGATGAGCTTCCAGCCTTAGAAGGTGTCCAACACCGCGTCATCGAATGGGAAGACGTCGGCGCCGAGGAAGGCACTGGCATCGTCCACACCGCGCCCGGCTGCGGCAAGGAGGACTTTGCCCTATCCAGGGTCAACGATCTTCCGGTGATCGGACCAATCAACGAATCGGGCATTTTCGTGGAGGGATTCGACTGGCTTACCGGCCAGAATGCCCATGATGTCGCGAAAGCGATCGAGGCCAGCCTCAAGGAGAAAGGCTTGCACTATCGATCCGAGATGTACACCCATCGTTACCCGGTCTGTTGGCGATGTGGCACAGATCTCTTGTTCAGGCTTGTGGACGAATGGTTCATCGGTATGGACGAATTGCGTCCGGCTCTGATGGATGCGACCCGAACCACCACCTGGTATCCGTCGTTCGGCATGGAACGCGAACTCGACTGGCTCCTGAACATGCAGGATTGGATGATATCCAAGAAGCGATATTGGGGTCTCGCCCTTCCGATTTTCGATTGCGAGGAATGCGGGAACTTCGAAGTCATTGGTTCCGAAACCGAGCTCCGGGACCGTGCTGTAAGTGGTTGGCAAGCGTTCGAGGGCCACACGCCCCATCGACCACATATCGATCACGTCAAGATCGCCTGCTCGTCATGTGGGCGCCAGGTTTCTCGCATCCCGGACGTCGGCAATGTATGGCTGGATGCAGGCATTGTCGCCCTCTCGACCCTGAACTACCGGCACGACCGCGAGTACTGGAACGAGTGGTATCCGGCGGACCTCATCACCGAGAGCTTTCCGGGGCAGTTCCGCAACTGGTTCTATTCGCTGATTGCCGAGAGCGTGGCGCTCACTGGCGAGGCGCCCTTCAAGCACGTCTTCACCTACGCGTTGATGCGCGACGAGAAGGGCGCGGAAATGCACAAGAGCAAGGGCAACGCGATCTGGCTGGACGAGGCGGCAGACGACATCGGCGTCGATACGATGCGTTGGCTCTTCGCAACGGTCAACCCACGCGCGAATGTCGGATTCGGGTACAACGTGACCGACGAAGTGCGTCGCCGCTTTATTCTGCCGCTGTGGAATTCGTATTCATTCTTCGTCACCTATGCCCGGATCGATGGTTGGGATCGCCCCGAAACTCCAAGCCCAGTGGGCGACCGTGCGCTGCTCGACCGCTGGATCATGTCACGCGCCAATGAATTGGTGCAGACGGTGCGCGATGGCATTGAGGCGCACGACATCGCCGCCGCGGCCAGGGCGATCGAGCACTTCGTCGTTGAAGAACTGTCCAACTGGTACATCCGCCGCAATCGCCGGCGATTCTGGAAACCCGACAGTGATGCCGACAAATCGGCCGCTTACGAGACTCTGTACGATGCGCTGGTGCTAGTCTCGAAACTCCTGGCCCCCATGCTTCCGTTCCTGAGCGAGGAGCTGTACCAAAACCTGGTGCGCTCGATCGACGAAACGGCTCCGATCTCGATCCACCTCACCGATTTCCCGGTGGCCGATGACTCGCTGATCGACCGTCAGCTCTCCCAGGATATGTCCGCTGTCCTTGCCGTGGTCCGGCTCGGCCGATCTGCTCGGGCCGAAGCCAACATCAAGGTTCGCCAACCACTTCCCGCCATCCTCGTGTACACCACAGACCCCGCCGGCGCGGAGTCGGTTGTTCGTCTCAAGGACCAACTCCTCGACGAACTCAATGTCAAGGATGTCCGCGCCCTTGCCGATCTCGGCGACGTCGTGAGTCACGAAATACAGCCGAACCTGCCGGTGCTGGGGCCCAAGTACGGGAAGCGACTCGGCGCGATCCGGGCGGCGCTGGCTCAACGTAACCCAAGTAATGTCGCCGGTTTGGCAAAATCTGGCGCCTCCATTGAATTGACGCTGGATGATGGTTCGACCGTGGAGTTGTTGCCATTGGAAGTGCTCGTCAAACTTCGGAAGCGAGAAGGCTACGCCGCCGCCCAGTGCAGCGAGGCCACCGTTGTCCTGGACACAACCCTCACTCCTGAGTTGATCCAGGAAGGCCTGGCGCGCGACATTGTCCGTGGAATCCAGGACGCGCGAAAGCAACTTGAACTGAACATCGAGGACAAGATCGAGGTGCGGTACCAGTCACCGGATTTCGTTGTCGTCAACGCTATCGAGCATCACCACGACTACATCGCCCGCGAGGTGCTTGCTCAGTCACTCGAAGCGGATACGTTCGCGCCAGGTTCGGATGGTTGCCTTCGCCTCAAGATCGGCCCGTCCGAATTGCAAGTCATCATCATCCCAATCACTTGAACGACCATTTCCGACCTCCAGCCACGAACCTGGCCGGGCAAGGAACGCACTGAAGGACGCCCACGTTGGCAACCAAGCTCGTCATCATCGGACTCCCCAGCTCGGGTAAAACGACCGTGTTCAACGCCCTGACCCGGTCCGAAGCCGCCACCGGCACGTTTGGCGCGAGTGGCGACGAACCGAACCTCGCCACCGTCAAGGTGCCCGATCCACGCCTCGAAATCCTGACTGAGCTGTTCAATCCGCAACGCAAGGTCCAGGCCGATGTCCAGTACCTCGATGTCGCCGGCATCGCCAAGGGTATTGCCGAAAAGGGCATGAGCGGCCAGTTGCTCGGTCATCTCACACAGGCCGACTCGTTGGTCCATGTCGTCCGCGCCTTCGAGGACGAAACAATTGCCCACACCGAGGAACGTGTCGATCCGATGAGGGACGTCGAAACCCTCAATCTCGAACTCTTGTTTAGCGATCTCGGTATGGTTGAGAAACGGGTGCAACGGATCGAGGGTCAGGTCGGCAAGACCCGCGGCCCCGAGCGGGAGTTGCTCGAGCGCGAACTTGGCTTGATGAAGAAACTGTTGGTCTCGCTCGAGGCCAACACCCCGCTCCGAGAGGTTGTCGATACTCTGGACGAGGATGAATCGCGATTGTTGCGCGGCTTTGGTTTCCTCACCGCCAAGCCACTACTGGTCCTGTTCAATATCGGCGAGGACCAACTTGGTGATCATGCCTCCAAACTCCTGATCGATGCCCAGGCACGGTTCGATGCGCCGAAGGTCATGATCGACACCATCGCGGGCAAGATCGAAATGGAAATCGGACAGCTCGATGCCGAAGATGCAGCCGTCTTTCTTAGCGACCTGGGCATCTCGGAGTCGGGTCTTGACCGGATCATCGCCAAGTCGTTCGAACTTCTGGGATTGATCCCGTTTTTCACGGTCGGACCCGACGAGTGCCGGGCGTGGACGATTCGGCATGGCGCCACGGCGGTTGAAGCCGCCGGCGAGATCCATACCGACATCCAGCGCGGCTTCATTCGCGCCGAGGTCGTCAGCTACGAGGCGATGATCGCCGCCAGGACAATGGCCGAAGTCAAGAAGGCGGGCGCATTTCGACGCGAAGGCAAGGCCTATATCGTCCAGAACGGCGATATCATCAATTTTCTTTTCAACGTGTAGACCAGTCTTATCCTGGACCACCAACGCGCACCTTCCCTCGCGAGCGGAACAGCTGTCCCGCGCGTTGGCCGGCGCCCGATGGAGCGATTCGAAGCCGATCGCACCTACAAGGATTTGGAAGTCAACGACCGCCTGTGTCCAGCGCACGCCGATGTGGCCACGTTGCGGCGCGAGCTCGTGGTCTATGGCTTCATGCAGCGGAATCGAGGCATTTACCAGTTGACCCGCGGCGATCCCTCTCGCGGCAAAAAGATCCAACAAGAAATCAGCGGCAACAGAGCCGGTTGGTTCGCGACGTTCATCGCCAAGTCCATCTCATTCGATCCGGAGCAAGAGGCCCCTGAACGTCGATTCATCGCTATTGCACTGGCGCCGCTTCCGGACGTCACACTTCCTGGAAAGGATATCCCATGACCTGTGCAGTCCCTGGTCTAACCTACCCCGGAGGCGGCGGAACCTCGGGCTGCGGTTCTTCTGTGGGTGGTTTCCCTGCCTCGTACTGGCGGTCGGCCACTTTCTCAACAGCGGCGGGAGAGTACACATTCTGGCGAATCACCAGACCGCCGACAATTGGCGCGGCCACCGCCACCGCGCTCAGGATTGCCGTTCTTTGATCTTCCGACATATCCACGCCGAATGCGACAAGCAAAGCGACCACGGCAGTCGCCGCGGCGGTGATCGTGGAGATAATACGCGCGGGTTCGGTGTGCAGAGTCATGGTCCGTTCTCCCCTTTTTGAAGCGCCTCGCAAGCTGATTACTCTTCGACGTCTTCTTCTATCCGCTGTGTGTCCGCCACCAGGACTCGCGTCGCATATGGCGTGTAGTAGTAGTAGCGGCCATCGTCTGACTTGAAGATCCATTCGACACGAAACTCTTCGCCAGCTTCGATGTTGGGACCAATCACGGACGCTCCGTCGAAGCCCAGTTGCAACCTTGGCGTTTCGCGGATCGCTTGGACGATTCCCTCAACGTAGACGAACGTACTGCCATCATGTTCGACCATCGCGGGCGGGACGCCGTCGAACTGGAGTTCGTTGATCACCGACGGAGGCTCGAACATGGCCTGGACAACGTCGTCGATCGCGCCTCCGATGCCACTCGCAACTTTGGCTCGCGCCGCAAATTCCTTGGCCTGCTCAAGGACAGAGGCCCACGTTCCTTTGCCGCGAATCACGGAGGGACAGTTTTTTCCATAAACCTTGTTGTGTTGAACCATGCTTACTGCGACGTCCCAACCCTTGGCGACAGCGAGACCGGCGTGGAGAGCGGCGGCATTCCTCCGTGCCCGATCGAGATCCAATCCTTTCCCAACGCACTGCTCAACCGCCCAGGTGTGCTTGTTCCACCATGGCCGTCCCGCCGACCATGTGACCTCATCGAGTGGCGTGAGCTGGATGATCTGCTTGTCGTCGACTGCGAAATTAAATCCCTTTCCTGCGCCATCCGCCCCACGATGCAAGTAATTCCGCTCGTGCGTGGCCCCTGTACCTGGATTGAAGTTCCCAGTCTCATGATAGAGGGAATGCACTTGTCCGGTGAAGTGCTGGTTGCTTCGCACGTTCTTGATGGATGCCGGCACAATGTCGACGATCACCTCAATGTCGTTCGGCAACCACACTGCCTTGTCCAGTCCTTCGAACATGTGTCGCGTCATGTTCGTCGCCATTGTGGTCTCCTCGTCTGGTTCTTCGTCAGGTATGTCAGGTATGTCAGGTATGTCAGGTTTGCCGGTCAGTCCCGCTGCCTCAAGGGCATTCAGCCGAGCAACCCATTTCTCTCCATAGAGTGGATCCATCGCGTAGCGGCCCGTAAAGTCATCGATCGTCGGCGCTGTGCCGGCATGTCCCGCCTCAATCGCGGCGTTCCAACGAGGATCCTGGGCGCGGTGAGGCTCGAGGTCCGAGGGAAGCGTTTGACCGGCTGCGTAGAGCCAGTCATGAACCAGATGACACAGAGCGACATTTCTCCCGTTCTCGAAGTCTCGGCTCGCGGCATCCTGAACCGAATCACCGGTGATGCCGTTGCCGATGCAATTGCACCGCTCATTCCACCAAAAAGAATTCCACGGCGCCCCATCGTCAGTAGCCTCATGCACCGCCTGGGCCACGAGGACTTCCGCACGCATCCCAACTCTCGGCGCAAACTCATAAATCGTGTCCAGGTACAAGCGAACATCCGGTAGCCTGGCCGAACCATGGTCGCTTGCCCAATTGAAGAAAGCATCGGCCGATCCACGGCTTGGACCGTGGATCGTCGTTGCGCCGGAATACGCCATCGGGCTCTCCCCCTCTCTGAAACAAGTCGAATAGCCGTAACGATCGTCGGACCGTTGGCGGCGACGAGGCGCGGCGGCATTATCAGGAATTGACTGTGCTCTTTAACGAGGCGGAAGATTACCGGGGTCCCGGTGATGGACTTGAGTCGCGCCGCCAATCGTGATCGGGATCGTGCATCAGAGGCCGATGCATGCTCGCATCACGAATGAGGCATACCTGCATTATGTACCTAGTTGCGACAAAAATATCGTAGTCAACGGTTGAAAGAACTCACCGAAGAGTGGGTGAAGTGAAGTACAGTCGATTTGTGATGCCCAACGTCGGGGAAGCGCTGTTGCACGCCAAGCTCAAGCAATCAGAATCGCGGAGCCAAGCATTGACCGAGAGTGACGACGACTACATCGACATCCAGCCTTGGCCGGTCGCCGAGTTGATCGGGCAATTGGCGGCGCATGTCGCCATCGGACGTCGTGGGCTGATTGAAAGCGACACCGCCACTGACGACTTCGAGCGCGAAACGGATCGATTCGAACTTGATGCCTGGGCGAAGCTGGAACTATCGTCGTGGTTGACGCCTGAAGACGATTTGGTCCTCGATGCGCCGATAGATTCTCTCAGCGCCGGGCAAATTGATCACTGCGAAGATGCTCTGGTGATGGCCTCGTCAATCGCCTGGAGCGCACGAGTCGTGAACGAATCCCGGTTGCCAATCATCACGGATGGCGCACCGGAACTACAAACACTCGCATGGTCCCCACGTCCCTGGACACCGATCCGGAATGTGCTGAAGGGGATACGGGTCCGCTCAGACGAAACCCTGGCCGCGGAGCGCGAACGATGGGAAATCCTGTATTGGCGCTGCCAACTCTTTACTGACAATTCCACCGACGCTGAGGATCGGCAGGCGTTGCGAGACATGATTCGCGAACTCGGCGGCCAGGCCCTGTTGGGACACAACGCGGAAGACCTGGAACTAGAGGACGGCAGATCGTTCACCGACCTCGATGATGGCACGATCGACGAACTCGCGCATCAGGCCGGTTTGCGGTTGCGCGCATTGAACTGGGTGTGCGGGTTCGGAGCCAGTCCGGATTCCGCGCCGTTGTATGTGGACGAGTGATCTGTTTACAGCATACCGAATGCGGTAAGACTGTTGGCGACGAATGTCTGGATGCTTGGAATATCCTTGTTGCCGTCACGCTCGACGCCACTACTAACATCGACACCGATCGGCCGCACGGTGAGGATAGCGTTGACGACGTTGCCCGGGTTCAACCCTCCTGCAAGGATCACCGGATAGCGCTTGGCGAGGTGTCCCGCAAGTTCCCAATTGGCTTGATGACCCGATCCACCGTACCTTCCAACGACCGCCGCGTCGAGCAGGATTGCCGCCACGGGGCGCTGGCGCGTGAACCAGGGTTCGATTACTCGGCTAGCCTCATCGACGGTCGTGCCCCTCGTGAATCGAAACGCCTTCCATGCAGGTCGATCCAGCTCACCAAGGATGTCGGGGGATTCATCGCCGGACAATTGGATCATGTCGAGACCAGCCGCTCTCACCTGGGCGACGATGTGTTCCGCGGATTCGTTCACGAACACACCTATGGCAGGCGGCCGCGCCGAAGGGAGGTCATCGAGGATAGACGAGATTACTTCGGGGCTCACACGCCGGCGGGATTCGGCCAACATAAAACCCATCGCTAATGCGCCGGACTCAATCGCGACCCGCGCGGCCAAGGCGTCGCGGAGTCCACAAATCTTGACCAGAGGTGGATTCTGCTTATTCACGGCGGGACCTCCGAACGCCAGTCAACTCCCGCACCGCGGCGGTCCGATCCTCCTGGACGATGAGCGACTCCCCGACCAGGATCGCATCGACGCCCGCGTTGGCCATGAGTTCGACATGGTCGCGCCCATCGATGCCGCTCTCTCCGACGAGCACTACGTCGCGCGGAACGAGCGGCGCCAAGGCGATGGTCACGTTGAGGTCGACGGCCAGGGTTTTGAGGTTGCGATTGTTAATGCCAACGAGTCTCGATCCTATTCCCAGCGCCCGATCCAATTCCTCGCGGTTGTGGACCTCCACCAACACGCTCATGCCCAGCGACCTGGCGTAGTCGTTGAGTTCTCGCATCAGGTCATCTGTGAGGCAGGCGACGATGAGCAGGATGCAACTGGCCCCACTGGCCCGTGCCTCGTCGATCTGATATCGGTCGATCGTGAAATCCTTGCGGAGCACCGCGATGGGAACCGGTAGTTGCTCGGTGAACGACGTGACGGCCTCCAGGTCTCGCAGCGATCCGTGGAAGAACGGTTCGTCAGTGAGGCACGAAATGACTGCGGAGCCGCCGGCGGCGTACGCCCGTGCCACCTCAGCCGGATCGACCTCCAGAGGGAATCGCCCTTTCGACGGCGAGGCCCGCTTAATTTCGGCAATCACCGACACGGTGTCCTGGTTGAGCGCCGCTCGGACATCGATCGGGTCAGGGCGATCGTCGAATCGCGCCAGGAGTTCCTTTCGGGAAATGCGTCGCTTCCGACGGTCGAGGTCAATTCTGGTTTGAGCCACGATCCGATCCAGCACCATCCCGGAGTTCAACAGCGAGCTCACGCCATCACCCCAGCTCGATCGTCGGCCAATTGTGTCGTGAACTCAACAAGGTGTTCGAGCTTCGCCAGCGCCTCGCCAGAATCGATTGCGGCGGCCGCCATCGCGACGCCCTCGCCGATCGAATGGGCGCCTTCGGCGGCGTAAATTCCGGCCCCGGCGTTCATCAGGATCACTGAGCGACGCGGTCCCTGCTCACCACCCAGGATCGCGCGGGTAATTGCCACGTTTTCCGCAACTTCCCCGCCCCTAAGATCGGAGGGAATGCCGCGAACCAGGCCAAACTCTTCCGGACTTACTGAATAGTCCCTGATTTCGCCCGTGGATCGATTCCACTCCGTGATCGCGCTCAAACCTGAAATGCCGATCTCATCGAGACCTTCCTCGGAGTGCACAAGCACCGCCCGGGCACTCCCCAGCAACGCCAGCACCTGGGCCAGCTTTCCAGCAATGTCCGGATGTCCGACGCCGATCAGCTGGTGACCCGCTCCGGCCGGATTCGTCAGTGGGCCAAGCACATTGAACACCGTCCGAATCCCGATTTCTCGACGGGCCGGTCCGACGAACCGCATTGCCGGGTGAAACGCCGGTGCGAACATAAAGCCGATTCCCACCTCGTCAATCGACCTCGCCACCGCTTCCGCGCTCAACTCCACCTGAACACCCAACCCTTCAAGGAGGTCGGCCGATCCACACAGGCTGCTGGCGGCGCGGTTGCCGTGTTTGGCGATGCGAATGCCAGCGGCGGCAATTGCGAACGTGGCGGTGGTTGAGATATTGAACGAGTTTGAGTGGTCGCCGCCTGTCCCACAGGTGTCGAGCAGTGGTCTGGTCACCGCGTCGGTATCTACTTTCAGTGAATGTTCTCGCATGGCACTGGCGAAGCCCGCGATTTCGGCAACAGTTTCGCCTTTCATTCTGAGCGCCGTGACAAGCGCGGCGATCTGGGAGCCTGGTATTTCGCCGCTCATGATCGCGTTCATGGCCGCCGTCGATTGTTCGAGTGTGAGTTCGTTGCCTTCGACCACGACTCGAATCGTTTCCCGAATATCGAATGATCCCGCCTGCTGCCCCATACCGAACCTTTCCGCTTGGCTATTGGACTTAGTACCCGAGGACCCGTTCCCGGATCCCGGTGTCGGGCGTAGTGCCGCAGCTTTGCAGAAAATTGGCAAGTAAATCCTTGCCCGATGTTGTCAAGATGGATTCAGGATGAAATTGGACACCTTCGATCGGCATGGACCGGTGTCGCACTCCCATCACCACACCGTCGTCGGCATAAGCGGTAACCTCGAAGTCGTCTGGCATGGAATTGGGTTGAATGATCAGCGAGTGATACCGAGTCGCCACGAACGGATTCGGAAGACCTTCGTAAATGCCAGTCCCGTCATGCTTGATCATCGATGTCTTGCCGTGCATGAGTGCCGGAGCGTGGACGATCTCGGCGCCAAATGCCGCGCCGATCGATTGGTGCCCGAGGCAGACCCCAAGGATCGGCTTCTTGCCGGCGAACTGCCGAATGAGGTCTACCGAGATGCCGGCCTCGTTAGGCGTGCAGGGACCTGGCGAAACGACGACGCCGTCGATGTCGTCCATCCGCTCCATGACTTCCTCGGTGGTGATTTGGTCATTTCGGACGACATCGACTTCCGCGCCCAACCCAGCCAGGGCCTGATAGAGATTGAAGGTGAAGGAATCGTAATTGTCGAGGAGGAAGATCACGATTGCGTCCTTTCCACGGCGTCAAACCCAGCTGCTTCGATCTGCTCGGCGCGTTCGATCGCCCGCACCAGCGCCCGCATCTTGTGCAAGCTCTCGGCATACTCGCCTTCCGGCGTGCTGTCGGCCACGATGCCGCCTCCTGCCTGGAGCGAGGCCACCCCGTCCTTAACGACCATCGTGCGCAGGGCAATGCATGTATCCATCCCACCCGCAAAGTCGAAGTACCCAACGGCGCCCGAATAGACACCCCGCCGATCCGTCTCGAGTTCGGCAATGATCTCCATTGCCCGAATCTTCGGAGCTCCCGACACCGTGCCCGCCGGAAAACAGGACCTGAGCGCAGCCATGTTGTCCTGACCATCGGCAAGCTGGCCCTCGACATTGCTGACAATGTGCATGACATGCGAAAACCGCTCGATCTCCATCAGTTTCGGCACATGGACTGAGCCTGGTTTGGAAACACGGCCGACATCGTTGCGGCCGAGGTCAACCAGCATGATGTGCTCGGCGAGTTCTTTCTCATCGGCCATCAGGTCGATCGCATGCTGATCGTCTTCTCGCACCGACTGGCCTCGCGGCCGCGTTCCCGCGATCGGGTGATTCGTGACGACGCCCTCCTCGAGCCGCACCAGCAACTCCGGCGACGCTCCGACGATCTGGTGGTCGCCAAAATCGAGAAAGAACATGTACGGGGAAGGATTGATCATCCGCAGGGCGCGGTAGAGGGTGAAGGGATTAGCGTCGGTCACGATGTCGATGCGCTGGGAGAGCACGACCTGGAAGATATCGCCATCGTGGATGTACTGCTTCGCCGTGTTGACGATGTCGTAGTAACGCTCCAGCGAGGTGTTCGAATGGGATCGGTTGCCGACGGAGTCGGCATGGTGACCTGAATGCGTCGGATATGACCGGCTTTCGCCGTGCAACATGGAGGTCAGTTTGTCGATTCGAGAAACGGCCCGATCATAAGCCGCGTCGAGCGTTTCCGAGCCATCGACAGGAACGTGCGACACAACCTTCATCACCCGTTCGAGATGATCGAACACCACCAGCGATTCGGCGATCTGGAATTGCGCGTCCGGGAATCCCAGACCCGTCCCCGGGGCCAACCCCACTCTCGGTTCGAAGTGACGAATCGCGTCGTAGGCGAGATACCCGATCGCGCCGCCGGTCAGGCTCGGAAGAAGGTCGTGCTTGCTGGTCCGGTATTCGCCAAGCGCTTCCGCCAGCGCACTGAGCGGATCGTCGTAGGTAGACTCGACCGCGCCGTCAGCGCCTTCGCGGGTGAGCAGGCCATCTCGCATCGTCAACGTCGATGCCGGGTTGGTTCCGATGAACGAGTAGCGCGCAATCCGGATTCCGCCCTCGACTGATTCGAGCATGAATCCGGGTAATTGCAGGCCATTGCTGATCTTGAGATAGGCCGAGACCGGCGTTTCAAGATCGGCGAGAATCTCCCGATAGATCGGGATCGCTTTGATGCCTGGTTCCATCGACCGCATCTGCGATCGCAATTCTTCCAGTGACGGCGTGATATCGTGACCGCGGTCTGAATTCACGAGCTCGGCCTGGGCAACCATATTTGCCATTCTCCTTCCAACAGCGGCAACAAAAAACGGCCACCAAAAAACCTCCATCCACAAGGGACGGAGGCTCGTAGCCGTTCCGCGGTGCCACCCTTCTTGGCGATGACTGGCATCGCCCACTCAAACCATACGGGCATCCTGCTTGCGACATGCCGATATGAGGCTCCTGATAACGGCGGAGACACCGGCGCCGTCTACTTCGCGCAAGCACGTTTCGAGGCACAACTCCCGGATCCATTCGACATCCGCTTCACATCGGGCTTCCACCAATCCCGACTCGCTTCGTTCCACGTGTGCGATGCCTACTCGTTCCGATCATCGTCAGTACTCTTCTTCAGTTGATTGGGACAATACGCGAGCCACGGTTCAATGTCAACCGTCAGGCGTGGTGGTAGGCTTCGGCGACTTTGACGCGACTCGCTACATTCGACAGGAGAATCACACCTACATGGAACAGGCAAGGAAGGATTTCCTCAAGAGGTTGCTATCCACACCCGGTCCGTCTGGATATGAGCAGGCTCCAGCTCAGGTTTGGCGTGACGAGGCGTCAACATTCGCCGACCTCGTCGATTGGGATGTGCTGGGGAATTCCTACGCCTGGCTCGGAGAACCGGAGCGTCCATCTGTCGTAATCGAGGGACATATCGACGAAATCGGGTTCATCATCACCTATGTCGACGACGAGGGATTCATCTGGTTCGACAAAATCGGCGGTTGGGACGATCAGGTCGTGGTCGGGCAACGGGTCCGGATCGCATCAGACGCGGGATCGGTACAGGGGGTTATCGGCAAGAAGGCTGCCCATCTGCTAAAGCCGGAGGATCGCCAGAAGGTGACGGAAATATCCGATCTGTGGGTAGACATCGGCGCCGCCAACAAGGTCGAGACGCTCACACGCGTCCAGATCGGCGACCCGATCGTGCTCGATGTCGAACCGCTTGAGCTAACCGAAGACCTCTGGGTTTCGCGCAGCATCGACAATCGGGTCGGCGCCTTTGTTGCGCTTGAGGCGCTGCGCCTTGTGAATGACGCTCGGCCGTCATTATCGGTTGTCGCCGTGGCCGCGACTCAAGAGGAAATCAACATGTCAGGCGCGCTTCACCTGTCGTTTCGAGTCAAGCCGATGGTTGGGATCGCGATCGACGTCACCCACGCCACCGACTATCCCGGGGCGGCCAAGAAGACCGATAACGAAGTCAAACTCGGTGGAGGTCCGGTGCTCACTCGTGGCTCTTCGATCAATCCACGCGTCTTCTCCGGGTTGCGGAAAGCAGCGGAGCGTCTGGGGGTCAACCCGCCAATTCAGGCTGCCGGCAAATCCAGCGGCACCGACGCCGACGCGATGTTGCGGTCCGGCGCGGGCGTGGCACCCGGTCTTGTTTCGATCCCGAACAGGTATATGCACAGCCCGAACGAGATGATTAGCCTCCAGGACGTGGAAAATGCGGCCAAACTGATTGCCGGATTCGTGTCCACGATCACCCTGGATTCGGACTTTCGCCCGTAACGTCAAGGTCAAGTCGAGCCGGAGTCAGGCCACGATCGCCCCTTCGGTAGGCGCCGCCTTTCGGACTCGTGGCCGCGTCTGGCACGTGGGGCAGAAATACGTGCCGCGACCTCCGACCCGAACTTTTTGGATCGAGGTTCCACACCGGAAGCATGGCTCCCCTGCCCTGCCGTGGACCGCGGGAAACTGGTTGACCGGATACGCGCGGCCCTGGACGATCTTCGCGCCACCGTGGGCGATTCCCTCAGCCAGGACTGGACCTATCGCCGTAAGAATGGATCGCACCTGGCTCGGTCTCAAGCTATTGGCTGCTCGACTCGGGTGAACGCCTGCAGAGAACAAGACTTCGTCGACGTAAATGTTGCCCAGGCCGGCGATGACAGACTGATCGAGCAGCAGAGACTTGACAGGCGTCCCGCGACGCTCAAAGTAGGATCTGAGGATCGAGTAGTCCAGCTCACCGGTACCTTCGGGTCCAAATCCGAATCGATCCAGGGCGGTCGCCACATCCTTCACTGGCATTAACCGCAACCACCCGAACTGGCGCACATCGCTGTAATAGGCGACGCTCGAATCCTCAAAGGTGAACGTGACATGCGTCGATTTGTGCGGATAGAATCCCAGGGGATAGGGAATGGGATGACCGGCTCCGAACCGGCACCCGTCCGGAAGAATGATGGCCCATTGACCGGCTAGCTTGAAGTGGACAAGGAGCGCCAGTTCGTCATCGAATGTCAGGATCAGGATCTTGGCGCGTCGCTCGGCCCCAAGTAAACGTTTGCCCTCAAGCATCGCAACGTCGGGGATCGGCGAATCCCGCAACAGCTTCGCGAGCGTGCATTTGACCGTTGCTACGCGTTTACCGACAAGTGACCCTTCGATCAGGCGCCGGATGGTTTCAACTTCCGGAAGTTCAGGCACGGCGGGTGGGGTTGGGTGAGTCGCCGCCGCGACGCATCCACTGGGCGACTCGCACCGCCACCTCAATGCCCTCTTCCTCATCATTCGAGACGGAGATGACCTTGGCCATCACGTCCCAGGCGGCGAATTTGGCTTGCCGATGAGTCGCTTCATACACTGTCAACCGTGGTCCCATCAGGCGGCCCTGCGTCAGGCACGAGACTTGCCATGAATCGCCCGCCTTGCTGACAGTTATGAGGTCCTTTCCTTGTTTCCAGATGAAAGTGTCGGTGTGTTCTCGGTCATTCATTGGAAAAGTCGTCGCACCCAGCCAACGCCTATTGAAGCGGGGGAGGCCCTTCCGGGTGCCCGTAAAAACTTGATCGATTGCCACACTACAAACCCCCGCGCCGTCATGCCGACCAAGCAATGTCGAGTGACGCGCCACGGTTGAACGCCAGCATCGTATCCGGTGTGGTCGGTGCTCTCACGAGTGTCACGCCTTGTTGTCCGCGGCCATTAGGACCGCAACGTGCATGTGCATTGAGTCGAATCCTGTGGTCGGCAATTCTGGTGTTGGATTGAAGCAACTGGTGAGGCCGAAGGAAATAGAGCCAGTCAGAGGAGTGACCTCGTTTCCTGTCCCTTCCCTTCATCGTGGATTCCGCCAACGAACGGTCTTGCCGACGTGTCAGTGTACCCCAATTCCCGATGGCGTCGGCACGGTCCACGTTCGACACTCGATCCTCCTTCAACGCGTTGCTGAATGGTCGGTTGACCGCGCCGGCAGACGTGGTTGCGTGTCGCGGGGGACGACAAGCATGCCCTATTCGCAGTCGAATGAATGAGTGGTCGCGACCTTGCTTCCCCGCGCTCTCTCAATCCATTCGTAGTCCGCGCGCGTGATCGAAAGGTTTGGCGCCTGGCAGGATTCGATCCAGCCAGTGCGGCATCCACCAGTTCGCGGCGCCAAGGAGCTTCATCGAGGCGGGAACCAGAAGCGCCCGAACGATCGTCGCATCCAGTGCCACGGCGAGCGCGATCCCCAAACCCAGCGCCTTCACCAGCACGACATCCGCCGAAACAAATGATGCGGTGACAACAACCACAATCAACGCCGCGCTGGAAATGATCCGACCGCTCCGCTGCAGGCCGACCGCGACCGCTCGATCATTGCTGCCTGATTGCTCCCACTCCTCCTGAATCCGGCTCAACAGGAACACCTCGTAATCCATGCTGAGGCCAAACAGGACACAGAACAAGAGGACCGGGAGCGATGCCTCAACGAACCCTTGCGGGGTGAATCCCAACAGTTCATGGAGATGACCATCCTGAAAAATCCAGACCAGGGCTCCGTATGATGCCAGAATCGACGCCACATTCATCAGGATCGCCTTGAGCGGCAACAGCACGGAGCGAAACAGGATCATCAGGATGAGGTAGGTCGTGAGTACGATGCCGACTGCCACCAGGGGGAAATCGCCATAAATGGCATTGACGACATCCACGATTTCGGCCGTACCTCCACCGACCAACAAGTCCAGGCCGGGTGGGGGCGCGATTTCGCGCAATTGACCAAGCAATTCCTTATTTCTCGGATCGTTTGCGGGCGCCACGGGATAGGCAAGTATCACGGCAACGCGGTCGCTGAGAAAACGACCCAGTTGCGTTTTTACGCCGGCGCCCTCCAGAAGTTGGCGCAGTTTGACGGTTCCGGCAGGTGTCAGGTGATCGTTGAGACCTGGCGCCATGACCGCGCTTTGAACCCGTTGAATGCGGGAATCGGATCCAATCCGCACGCCCAAACCATGCACGAACCGTAGATTCCCCGGATTCGTTATTTCTCCAGACGGGGATTCCAGCACGATCACGAAGGGAGAAATCTCCCCTCCACCGTACCGCTCGACGAGGAGATCGTATCCCTGACGACTTGGCAGGTCATCCGGCAGGATCGTAGCATCCGGCGACGAAATGTTGGCATGCGTGAACGGCCAGCCAAACGCGATCAACAACGCCAGGGTGAGCAACGCAACAATCACCGGATGTTTCATCACAGCCGCCGCCAGGCGACTCCAGAATCCCGTTTCGGATGTACCCTCGGTCAGTCCCGTCGCGAGTGGCCCGACCGGCCATTTCTCGATGCGCGGCCCGATTACCGTGAGCACCGCGGGCAGAAGCGTCAAAGCCGCCAGCGTTGAAACCAGGACCACGATCACACCCGCGACTCCGATCGAGCGCAGGAACATCAGCGGAAAGAAGGTCAAACCCGCTAACCCGATCATGACCGTCAAGCCTGAGAAGAGGACGGCTCTCCCCGCCCGGCTGATCGCTGCGATCACCGCGCCTTCGACAGCCCCGGAATTGTGCGCCAGTTCCTCACGATACCGGCTGGTGATGAAGAGGCAGTAATCAACCGCCAATCCGAGTCCCAGCATCGTCGCCAGGTTGAGCGCGAAAATACTCATGTCGACAACGTGGGCGACGAGGTGGATGCACAACAGAGTCACGCCTACTCCCAGGCAACCGACAATGAGCGGAACCAGCGCCGCCACCAGGGCGCCGAAGACGAGGATCAGGGCGATCAGGGCAAAAGGGAGGGCGATAAACTCGGCCCGACGCAAGTCCCGTTGGCTGGCAGTCTCGATATCCGAATAGAATGCGGGACCGCCGGCGACGATGATCTCCAGGTCCGGTTGTTCGAGTATGGCCGCTTCCGCTTCCGGGACGTATCGCTGTGCTTCTTCCGACGGAAGGTCAAGCCCAACCAGGGAATATGCAACCTGCTTGTCTGGTGATACCAGCGTTGCGTCCGCTGACGGCAAGAGAATGTCTTCGACAAAGGGCAATCTCCGCAACCGCTCGATTGAACCGGTTACCTGCTCCTGAAACGCCCGGCTGTCCGCTGTTAGCGTATCGCTGGTGTAGATGAGCACCAGCGTAGACGGACTCGCGCCAAGTTCCCTCTCCAGGAGCCTACCCGCCCGTGCACCTTCGGCGTCTTCCGTGCTGAACCCTCCGACCTTCAGCGGCTCCTCAATTGAACCGAACACAGGAGCCACGGCGATCACCAGGAGGCCCCAGATGGCGATTACCCACCATCGATTTCGGCTCGAGAATCTGCCCAGGCGCTCAAACACGCTTCGCGGCGTTTTCAACGGCGCTCACACGTCGATCGAGACGAACGTGCCGTCATCCGCTCGCGTCACCGTCAACTCACCGATGATTGCGTCGGTGTTAAGCGGACCGTAGATGTGGGGAAAGTACTGCCCTTCGTCGTCATACCTAACCTCCGACCGGATTGCGGCTATATCGAGCACCAACGCCCGAAACGCGCGCGAGTCGGCAACGTAGAACACATTCGCCACCGTCACGAGTCGATCGAGGCCATTGGTGCAGTGTATAAACCCGTCAACCTCATACGCCTCAGGTGTGTAAGAGTCGTTCGCGCGTTGCGCATCCCATACGACTTCCGGCGCGAGATGGTAAGTGATGCCGGCCTTGCGAGATGCTGCCGAATCGCGATGATGGATCACGTCGATTCTCCGTATAATTTGCGTGCGGGCAGGGAACGGCACGGACGATGCCGCAGCGTGTTTCAAGCCATCGAAGTGTAGCCCCGTCGAGTTTCATCGTGCATTCAATCGAAATCTTCCGTCCGATCGACAGGGTCGAATCCTGTGTCGAATTGGGGCAAGGACCGTGCAGCGAACGCGCGAGCAATGGCAGAGCATCCTCAGCAAGCATGACTTTCGACCGACTCGATCGATGGGCCAGCACTTTCTCGTCGAACCTGAAGTCGTGGGTCGCATCGCCGACGCCGCGGACCTCGCGCCGGGCTCGACTGTTATTGAAATCGGACCAGGTCTCGGCATCCTCACTCGTGAACTGTTGGCCCGGGAAGCACGGGTTATCGCGATCGAACTCGATCGCGAACTCATGGCATTCCTGAAGCAGGATTTGGCTCACATCGACAACCTCACGCTTGTTGAGCGAGATGCCCGCCATGTCGACGTCGAGGCGCTTGTGCGTGGATCTCCCTACCAGCTGGTTGCGAATCTGCCCTACAGTACAGGCGCCGTGATCATCCGACGTTTCCTGGAGATGGATCAACCGCCCCAAAGCATGACGGTGATGGTCCAACGAGAAGTCGGGGAGCGCATGACCGCGACGGCCCCCAGCGTTTCGCTCCTGTCGATTGCGACTCAACTGTACGCCGAAATTGAACTCATATTTCTCGTTCCAGCGGATGTCTTTCTGCCGCCTCCCAGAGTGGAATCCGCCGTTGTCCAGCTCAGACCAAGGATGTCGCCGCTGGCGTGCCCGATCGAGCGGGTGCGACTCTTCCACTCGGCAACGGCGGCATTCCAACGAAAACGCAAGACCATCAGCAACGGTCTGTCCCAGGGATTGGACCGGCCCAGGGCCGACATCGACCAATGGCTGCAACGGGCGGGTATCGAGCCTTCGCGGCGCCCCCAAACAATCTCGCTCCAGGAGTGGATCCTCCTCGCCAAGATGTTCGAAGAATGACTACTCCCCTCTCTGTTGCCATCGACGCCCCCGCGAAAATCAACCTGGGACTGGAGATCCTCGGAAAGCGAGACGACGGATTCCACGAGATTCGCACGGTGATGGCGATGCTGGATTTCGCCGACACGCTGCATGTTTACGTCGGTAAGGTTGGTCCCGGCGTCTGGACGGCCCAGGATCCGCCGGGCGCCAATCTCGTCACGCGCGCTTTGGAGATTTTTCGCGATGCAGTGCCCCGAAGCCCACGACTCGGGTGGAAAATTGACAAGCGATTGCCTGTGGCTTCAGGGCTGGGAGGCGGGAGCGCTGACGCCGCCGCTGCCTTGATGGCGGCGAATCAGCTCGCTGGATTGCCGCTGGAAACGTCGGGGCTCGCTCAGTTGGCGGCGCGCCTCGGAAGCGATATCCCGTTCTTCCTGGGAGCTCCGTTCGCCATCGCATCGGGACGTGGAACCATCCTTGAAGATTTGCTTCCCGCGAGACTGGACGTGATGTTGATCGTTCCCGATATCAACATTCCTCAGAAAACCAGCACGCTCTATTCACGCGTTCGCCCCGCGGACTATTCAGACGGCTCACAGGTTGCAGAAGTTGGCCGCCTCCTCACCAACAATCAGGCGCCGGATTGCCAACGCTTGGGCAACGCGTTTACTCGACCGCTCTCCGAAATTGAACCGAGAATCCTGGAACTTCAACGGGTGATCTCGGAGCTCGGCGTCGAATCCTTCGGTCTGAGCGGCGCCGGCCCCGCGCACTATGTATTGTCGCCAGGAGATCGCGCTGTGGAAATTCAGGAGGCCCTTGTGGACACATTCGGAAACTGGCTGACCTGCGTTCAAACGCAAACGCGCATCCATCCCCTGCACGTGGTTGACATGAACTCCAATGGCTAGTCCCGAAATACGGCTCGAACCAACTCCTCCTCAGCCTAGTCGTCGAGCGTTTGTGGCGGCATGTGTCGGTTCCGCCGCACTTGGCGCATCGTGGATGACTGCGCTCGCCGTGCTCGCCCGCGGACAACACCCCCAGTTGTTCGTCGTCGGCGACGATGCATGGCAGGTTGTCCTGATCGAACATCGAGATCACCGGATCGTCATCCTGAACGGCGAGTTCGAGCAATCACCGGAAACTGAAATCGATCGCGTGTGCAGCGTCTTGCGACAACGAATCGACGTCGTTGCCGGCGCCGGGTTGGCGCTTTCCCTGCTTTCGAACGACTTTCGCCATCGCCGATCCGTGGGTAGTGTGATTCAGCTCGATGGTTCTCCAGGGCAAGTGAGTTCCACCAACTTCGTTCCAATGACCGAGCCAATAGCGATTTCCGTCGGCGACATCGATGTACAAGCTCGGCCACTTCCCGCGACGCAGTGGGATCAGGACACAAATGGGGGTGTCAGTTGGATCGCCCACGTCCAGGTCGGTCAGGTGGTTGTGGCGATGGCGCCGTCACTCGACCTGATTGCTCAGCATGCGAGCATTGAAACGACGCTTGCGATCGCGCCGGCTGGTGATTTGGGCTCGATGAAACGGAGTCTGCCAGACGTTGCGGTCGCGATTAACGCTCGGTCGGCCAACCGCCCGGCGGACAGCCAATCTCGAATCGACACCGATCCCCAGGGCTTGCTTCTTGTACGAATATTCCCGCAAGACATTGCTGGATTCGTATTTCGCGATGGACGGCTGATCCTCCCTGACTGGACACAACCTGCTCGTGGGGCGCCGCCGACCTACTCATCGTCCTGAGGACGCGGGAGTCGTGACCTCTGCGTAAGTTGATCCTCCGCCAGCCAGTCGCGAATCACGGCTTCATCGGGGGAACCCTGGCGCTTGGGCGAATTCTGGGGAGGTTTGCCGCTACGATGACCCCGCCCAGGTCGGGCGGCTTTCGGCGGTTCCGAGACGACGGAACTCGGCCACGTTCGCGACCAGCCGGACTTAAGGTCCTGCATCGTGGGTGGGGTTGGTTCTTCCCAATGGCGGACCTCACGGATTTTGACTGCCGCAGTCGCCCCAAGTGCATCCTGCTCGGTGCTTTCCTTGGCGCTGGGTTCCAGGTTAACCGGTTCCGGCGCCACCATCGGAGCCTTCGCGGGACGGCGGATGGCGACCGAATCTCGCGGCGCCTCGAACACCGTCTCCTCGGAGTCGCGCTCCCGGACGATCGTGCCAAACAACGCCGCAACCAGGACGAGACCTGCCACGATCAGCAGCACCCAGTCGAATCCGGTCGAAAGACTCCGAGAAACGTACCCGCCTCGAATGATGTCCGGGTAAACGCCGTCGTAGAGGTACGTGGCCACAAACTGGATTAGTGCGCCCAGGAAAACGACACCGGTGGCGAGCGAAATCAACCCCCCAAAGACACGCCCTCCCGGACCTGGCGAGTGAGCGAACGACGCTGCGGCGCCGTAGCCAATCACCCCGGCGAAAACCACCATCGACGCCACGGCAACGGCAAACCTGGCGACCCCTTCATCGATCCCGGAAGAGTCCGCCAGCCAACCACCCCATCGATCTGACCAATTGAGCGCGACCAGCAGCCCGAGCAGGACCCCGGCCGCTGAACATACTTCACGCAGTCCGCCTCGATACATCCCAACTGGAATCAGGAGCAGCAGAATCAGGATCAAGAGTGAATCGAGCGCCAGTGTCTCAAGCATAGTGGGGCCACTCTAGCACACCCGCGGCATTGATCCCGATCCGCCTAAACTGGTGAACGTTCAGTTCTCCCCGGCTATTCGCTTGAGTGCGTCGAGCGGGATCTGGAGCCAGTCCGGCCGGTTGTCGAGTTCGTATCGCACCTCGTAGAGCGCCTTCTCGATCATGAACAGGTCGAGCGCCTGATGGAACGCCTCAGGTTCGGTGGGAACCAGATCACGCTCGGTAATTGACACCGCGCCCATGTAGCCGTCGCTAAACGATCGCTCGGCATCCTTGCCCCATTGCTCCAAAACCTTGTCGCGACCGGCCCTGCCATCCTCGTTTGCCGTGGCGACCGCATAATCTATCGAACGAAGCATGCCGGCCACGTCCTTGAGAGGTGAGTTCTTGTGGCGGCGCTCAGGCATCGATCGGGACGGTTCGCCCTCGAAATCGATGATCACGAAATCATCATCAGTCCGCAGCACTTGACCCAGGTGGTAGTCGCCATGGACTCGAGTTTGCAGCGCCCCAAGCAACACATCAGCACGCGAAATGTCACCAAGGAGCGCGGCGGCCAGGGCCTCCGATTCTGCGTGTGAACAAGCCCCTTGCCGGTGCAGCATGGAAATCGTTTGACAAACCTCGCGGCCGAGGCGCCCTTCCAGTGCGCTCACGTGATCCTGATCGATCGAGAGAGGTCGAAACGCGTCGTCGGCACTGTTTGCGGCAAGCGCAACATGAAGCTCGCCAGTTCGCTGACCCAGCAACCGAACGGAATCCGCAAGCAGTTCCAGGTCTGGGACCTCGGCTTTGGTCAGCGCGTCCGGCAACCATCGCCAGCAATCTCCCTGATTCCGAACGAATGCCTGCACCGAACCAAGCTCGATCGAATCGCGGCCATCGCCCCGCTCGAAGGTGATCGACCCGAGGAACGACGGGACATGGTCAAATCCGCCCTCGGCGGTCAGGAACGACACGATCTCGGAATCCGGGTTGATCCCTGGTTGCATCTTCCGAAACACCTTGACGATAGCCGACTCGCCAAAGATGACCGACGTGTTGCTCTGCTCACCTTCGAGGACCCTGGCGGGTTCATGCCACCAGTACGCTTCGGTGGCCTGCTCAACCGGTTTCCAGGTGAGCCGTGACCCCCCGCCGAAGTCGGTCTCAATCGTGCGCGGCTCGTCGAATCCTGACCCGAGCCAATGAAGGAAGTGGTGGTCGAGTAGCGCGTCGCCACACGGTCGATAATTGCCGATGACCTGAGGTGCAAAATAGACGGAAGACGCGCCGTCCGCGAAATCGAACGTGACCTGGATCAAGCCATAGACTGTTCCATCGAGGTCAATCTCAGCAATTTGCTCCGGTGTAATCCGCTCTACGATTCGCGACTTGTCGCCGTACCATCGTTGACTGGCGATCCAGTGCTGGAAGTCATCGGTCTCCGCGTTGGACCATTGGTCAATTGTCACGAGTGATTGCCTCGCCCACGCAACGGTTTCAATTCGATCCATCGCGCTCCAGTCGAAACCAATAGAACGCGTGCGGTCCGAGCGTCACGAAATAGGGCAGCTCCCCGATTCTCGGGAAACGGATCTCGCCTATCAATTCGACTGGCTGCCAACCGTCGAATTCGATCAACTCAAGTTCTGCGTATTGCACAAATCGGCTGAGGTTGACGATACAGAGCAGCACTTCGCTATCCCACTCACGGAGATACGCAAGCACCTTCATGTTCTCGGGATGAAAGAATCGGATTGTTCCCCGACCGAACGCCTTGTACCGCTTGCGAACCGCAATCATTCGCTTCATCCAATTAAGGAGCGATGTCGGTGTCCGCGTCTGCGCCTCGACATTCACCGCCGTGTATCCGTAAACGGGATCCATCGTTACGGGAGAATACAGACGCGCCCAGTCCGCCCTGCTAAAACCAGCATTGCGGTCGCCAGACCATTGCATGGGCGTCCGAACTCCGTTTCGGTCTCCCAGATAAATGTTGTCGCCCATTCCAATCTCGTCGCCGTAGTACAGCACTGGGGTGCCCGGCATCGAGAACAGCAGCGAATTCATCATCTCGATCTGACGCCTACCGTTGTCGAGCAATGGCGCCAATCGGCGGCGAATGCCGGCATTGAGACGCATCCGCGGATCCTTGGCGTACTCGTAGTACATGTAGTCTCGCTCGGCGTCCGTGACCATCTCCAGCGTGAGCTCATCGTGATTGCGAAGAAAAATCGCCCATTGGCTGTGATCCGAAATCGCCGGCGTCGATTCCATGATCTCCACGATGGGCGTCCGCAGTTCCCTGCGCATTGCCATGAACATGCGCGGCATCAGCGGGAAGTGGAAGGCCATGTGGAACTCGGGCGATGTCTCGGTTCCGAAGTACTCGACCACGTCGCTCGGCCACTGGTTCGCCTCGGCCAGGAGCACGGTGCCGGGAAACTCGTCGTCCACCACCCGTCGCAATTTAGCCAGGAACTCGTGCGTTTCCGGGAGATTCTCACAAATCGTACCTTCGCGCTCATACAGGTACGGCACAGCGTCGCAGCGAAACCCGTCCAGTCCAAGATTCAGCCAGAACCGGTAGACATCGAGCATTTCGCGGTGCACTTCGGGATTGTCGTAGTTAAGATCGGGTTGATGGTTGAAGAATCGGTGCCAAAAATACTGGCCAGCCTGCTGGTCGTAGGTCCAGTTTGAAACTTCGGAATCCGTAAAGATAATCCGCACTCCGGCGTACTTCTCTGGTTCGTCTGACCAGACATAGTAATCGCGGCGCGCCGAACCGCGATCGGAGCGCGCCTCCTGGAACCAGGGGTGCTGATCGGACGTGTGATTCATCACCAGGTCGGCTACGACCCGCAGTCCCTTTGAATGCGCCGTTTCGACAAATATCCGAAAATCTTCAATCGTCCCCACATCCGAGTGGACACTGCAGAAGTCCGAAATGTCATACCCGTCATCCAACCCCGGCGACGGGTACATGGGCAACAGCCAAATGCAATCGACGCCAAGATCGCGGATGTAGTCGAGTTTCTCGGTCATCCCGGCCAGGTCACCGATTCCGTCACCCGTGGAATCGAAGAACGACTTGATCGGAGCTTCGTAGAACACCGCGTCCTTGAACCACAATTCGTCGCGGTTCAGCATGTCGTCCTCCACCGTTCAACGAACTCGCGCCGCCGCGGGGTCGCCGGCATCTCACGTCCTGGCCCGAGCAGCTAGAAGTCCCGTTCCTCGAAGTCCTGATGGATCCACTTGTGAATGCTGAAAATCATCGCCGGGTTTTGCAACGGATCAAGTGTCAATTGTTGTTGGTTCCCGGTCCAAAGAAAAGTCTCATCGGACAACAACTCATTGGCGCGGAACTGACCTCCGTCATCGATCCCCATGACTTCGAGCGGAAGCCAGACCACACTTTCATGGGCATGGAAAGGATCGAGATTCACAACCACGAGCACAATGTCGCTCAAGTCCACCGTCGCCTTGTAATACGCGAGAACGTTTTCGTCGGTTGTGTCGACAAATCGGAGATTGTCATACTCTTGCAGGGCCCGGTGTTCTCGCCTGATCTCGTTAACGCGGCCAATGTAATCGGAGATGTTGCCTGGGCGATCCCAATCCCATACCTTGAACTCATACTTTTCGGAGTTGAGATATTCCTCTTTACCTGGAACTGGCGTGTTCTCGCATACCTCATAACCACTGTAGATTCCGTAGACTGAGGACATCGTCGCGGCCAATACCAATCGGAACTGAAACGCCGCCCGCCCGCCCTCCTGGAGAATCGTGGGCAGAATGTCGTGGGTATTCGTAAAGAGATTCCCCCTGAAGAACTCCTTCATCTCTGTCTGGGTCAGTTCTTCGCCGTACGCACGAAGTTCCTGCTTGAAATTGCGCCAGGTGAAGTATGTGTAACTCTGGGCAAATCCAGCCTTGGCCAGCGCTTTCATCACCTTTGGCCGGGTGAACGCTTCCGACAGAAATATGACCCCCGGATCCTGCTCTCGAACCTTGGCGATCAGCCATTCCCAAAACACGGTCGGCTTGGTGTGCGGATTGTCTACCCGGAACATCTTCACACCATGGTCAACCCAGAACAGGATAATCCGCAACATTTCGTCCCACATCTCCTTCCATGAGTCGCTTTGGAAGTTGAGGGGATACATGTCTTCATACTTTTTGGGCGGATTTTCCCCGAACTTGATGTTGCCATCGGGGCGGATGTAGAACCATTCCGGGTGCTCTCTAAGCCAGGGATGCTCTGGCGATCCCTGGAACGCAACATCCAGGGCAATCTCCATCCCATAGCCGGCCACCGTTCTTACAAGATGCTGGAAGTCCTCAAGTGTTCCGAGCTCCGGATGGATGGCGTCGTGTCCACCTTCGTCGCTGCCTATCGCATACGGCACGCCTGGATCGCCTTCGACAGACACGAGCGAATTATTGCGGCCCTTGCGCTTCGATTTGCTGATCGGGTGGATAGGCGTGAAGTAAAGCACGTCAAAACCCATTTCCGCGATGCGCGAGAGTTGACTTTCTACATCGCGAAACGTCGCGCTTTTGCCGGCCGCGGCGCCGGCGGATCGAGGAAACATCGAGTACCACGCCGAGAATCGCGCCTCGATCCGATCTACCGTCACCGTGAATTCCGCCGATCGGGCCAACCCCCTGCGCGAGCGGCCCCTGAACACCGCTTGATTCACCTCCGAGGCGGTCAGGATGCGAAACGCCTTTGCCTGGTCAGGCTCTAATTTGGCCGACTCGATCGCTATCGCCAAGGTGGAGATGTCGCCTGGCGCCAACCTCGAAAGCAGTTCCTCATGGAGGTGAATACCCTCCAGCAGCTCACTGGACACATCCAGTCCTGCTCCGAGCTTCTTGCCGACTTCTTCCTGCCAGGACTTCGCATAATCAGGAAAGGCCTCGATCCGATAGAGATACGTGGTGTTTGCATTTACGGTGAACGATGCCCCCCAACGATCATTGTCGATGAACGCCATCTCTGATTCGCGCCACACGTCTTCCGCCACTGTGCGAAACTGCACGACCGCGGCAAGGGCGTCATGACCATCGCGGAAAATGTCGGCACGGACATCGATGTGGTCGCCGATCTCGCGCTTGATGGGATATCGACCGCAGTCAAGTTGCGGTTCAACATTCTCGATAAGGATGCTGCCTGGCGCTTCCGTGACCGAGTTGCCCACTGCCGGATACTTCCTTTCAATGCGCGGTCACCGAGACTGCCGATTGCCTCAGAATAGCTTTCACGATGGTACAACGCTGATCGATGTTCGTCACAGCTGAAGGGCGGTCGGGGCCGATATGATGCGCTAGAGACCTCGTCTTGGACGCCCTGTTTTCGGAAGCGTTTGCCAAGGCATCGTAAGATAGTTCCGGACCTGCATCCTGTGCGCGTCCTCACATTGACTCTACTGAATCACCGCGACCTACAGGAGACGTTGATTCAGGGGACACGTTGTCCCTAGCCAACTTTGCCCAACAGGGATGACGCATGAGATACGAAGTTCGCTATCAAATCGGTGGAGAAGAACGCACGGCTCACGTGGACGTCGACGATGCCGCCACCGCGGCCCAGGTAGTGCAGGAGCGGTTTTTCGACACCGACGAGGTGTTCGAGTTGATCCAGGTGCATTTGCTGGATGACATGCCGATTCCAGAGGGCCTCGAAGACGCTTCCAACCAACAGCATTGACCCAACCGAGGCATACCATCGCCGCACGACACGAGGAGCCGTGACGATCTATGGTCGATCAACTGCCTGGGCGTGGTGTTCGACCTGGCGCGCCCTTTCCCCTTGGCGCAGACGTCCAGGGGAACGGAACGAACTTCGCGGTCTTTTCGCAATACGCGTCGGCAATCGAGATTTGCCTGTTCGAAAAGGACCTCGATGTTTCGTCGGAAACGATCGCGCTTCCCGAGCGCACGAACCTCATCTGGCATGGCTGGATCGAAGGCGTTGGCCCTGGCGCCCGGTATGGAGTGCGGGCGCATGGAAATTACGCACCGGAACAGGGTCATCGCTTCAACCCCTCCAAGCTGCTTGTGGACCCTTATGCCCAAGCGATCGAAGGTGACATCAATTGGGGTCCTGAGATGTACGGATATGATCTCGAAGACCCCGACGATGACCTGGCGATCAGCGATCTACCAAACGATGCGAGCGTCCCCAAGTCCCTCGTCATCGATCGATCCTTTGATTGGGAGGATGATCGCCCACCTGCCATCCCCTGGGGCGAAACCGTAATCTACGAAGCGCACGTCAAGGGACTGACCCAGCTCCATCCGGAGGTGCCTGAGGATCATCGCGGCGCCTACCTGGGCGTTGCCCACCCTGTTGTGATCGCTCACCTCAAGAAGATTGGAGTCACGGCGATAGAGCTGCTGCCAGTGCATGCTCTTGCCCATGATCAGTTCCTGGTCCAGCAACGTTTGAGAAATTACTGGGGATACAACACGATCGGGTACCTGGCGCCGCACGCCGGATACGCGTCGATCGGCGGTGGACAGGAAGTTGTTGAGTTCAAGCAGATGGTCAAGACCCTGCATGTTGAAGGCATTGAGGTCATCCTCGACGTTGTCTACAACCACACGTGCGAAGGCAACCATCTCGGCCCGACAATTTCGTTCCGGGGACTCGACAACGTCAACTACTATCATCTCTTGCCCGAGAAGCCCGAGTATTACCTCGATTTCACCGGCACCGGAAACTCAATCAAGGCGGCCCATCCTCAGGTCCTGACGATGATTCTCGACAGCCTTCGCTACTGGGTCCAGGACATGCATGTCGATGGATTTCGTTTTGACCTCGCCACCACGATCGGACGCGAGCACTACGAGTTCGACGCCTTGGGGGGCCTGTTCGACGCCATTCACCAGGATCCGGTCCTTGCCCAGGTCAAGCTGATCGCCGAGCCCTGGGACATAGGAGAAGGCGGGTATCAAGTGGGAGCGTTCCCGGTGCTGTGGTCGGAATGGAATGACAAGTTTCGCGATGCCGTCCGAGCATTCTGGCAGGCCAACAGTCTCGCGATCGCCGATATGGGATATCGCCTAACCGGATCGTCGGATATCTACGAATCGTCGGGTCGTGGCCCGCGTTCAAGCGTGAACCTGATCACGACCCATGATGGATTCACCCTCAACGACCTCGTTTCGTACCGCGAAAAGCATAACGGCGCCAACGGGGAGCGCAACGAGGACGGTCACCACAACAACATGTCAGCCAACTACGGAGTCGAAGGTCCGACCGACGATCCGGAAATTCTCCAACTTCGACGCCGTCAGCAACGCAACATGCTGGCCACCCTGTTGCTCTCGCAGGGAGTTCCGCTGTTGCTTGGTGGGGATGAATTCAACCGCACCCAACGAGGAAACAACAACGCGTATTGCCAGGACAACGAGATCAGCTGGTTCGACTGGAACCACGATCAATCCGCACTCCAGATGATCGAGTTCGTTTCGCGGCTGGCAGGGATACGCCGGGAGTATCCGATTCTGCGCCGGCGACGGTTTTTCAAGGGTCGCCCCGCGACGCCAGACAGCCTAACTGACATCTCGTGGATCCGACCGGACGGCCAGGATATGAATGATGGGGATTGGGTGGCCGGGTCAGCGACAATCGGGCTCAGGCTGGCGGGCGACTCAATCGATGAATCAGATTCCAGGGGTGGCTCGATTACCACACCAACGCTCATGATGATCGTCCATGCGGCCGCGGAACCAGTTAGGTTTGTGCTTCCCGCCATTGACCGCGAAGAAACTGTTCATACCTGGGAAGTGGTTCTGGACACCAACGATCCAACCGGTCGTTCGACTGCCTGTTACGACGAACGGTCCGACTTCGAGGCGCCTGGCCGTACCGTTCTGCTGTTACGGGGCAGGGCGAGCAACTAGCGTTGCCGATGTCACGAACGGTCCGAGGATGACCAGACGGCCACACTCAATCAGTGCATCGCGTGCTTTCGAGCACGCTACGCAAGCTTGCGTTGGCTTGCGTCGGTCGGCACGAGCGCGAGTAATTGACGCAGCCTTTCGGCCTGGAGTGGCGTGATCTCCCCCAACAAGTGCGAGAGGCGGCGCTTGTAGGCCTCGCCAAGGTCCGCCAGAAGCGTTTCCCCAGCCGTCGTCAGGCGCGCCAGGACCATCCGCCGATCATCCGGATGGGCTTCCCGATTTGCCCAACCCTGGCGAGTCAGGATGTCCACATAGAGCGTCGCTGTGCGGCGGGCCACGGCCAAGCGTCGGGCCAGCTCCGATGGCGCTATGCCGCTCGACCCGACAGCTCCCAGCTCGACAAGCGCTCCAAACGCCCCGGCCGTAAGATCAAGATCCGAGAGCGCATCGGCAGCCGCGCGATCGAGAGCGCCGGCAGTTCGGAGCAGTTGCATGAAGGCGTCGAAGCGCAGCCCATCTTCATTCTCATCGGAGGATATGGGTAACGCGACTTCGCTCATCATCCATCCGGGGTGAACTGATCGCTTGGTCACTTCAGTGGACACGTTTCTCCCAGCCTGGAGCAGTCAAGATTGAGGATGAGCACTGGACTACCCCGTGTGACTCTCGATTGCATTACTCCAATTGGCGCCTTCGCGGATAACAGGTGGTCGAAATTGGTTACGCTGAGAGTCATGTGCCCCAAGTGTACGTGTTGAGGCTGCGTTGTCCTGCCGGAATCAGCCTGCAACTTTCGCTTCTGAAGATTGGGAATATTCCTGACATGTGTAGGGTTTATCCCCAACCTACTGCAGGCTCTCCTCCGTCAGGAGACCTGCTCGCAATGCGTAGTGAACCAGTTCTGCGCGATTAGCCAAACCAAGTTTCTGCATCGCGCGATGTCGATAGGTCTCCACCGTCTTCGGCGAAAGGGAAAGGATGTCGGCCGCCTGTTGGGCGGTGTAGCCCTCGGCCGTTAGTTTGACGACCTCACGCTCTCGCTCGGAAAGGACCTCACCAAGATCAAGTTCCTCACCCGTCTTGACCCGGCCGAGGTATCCCCGAAGCAAAGTCTTGGTTGCGGCGGGGTCGAGAAAGACTTCACCCCGGGCGACTGTGCGAATGGCATCGAGAAGATCGGTGTGGGCGCTCGATTTGCGCACATATCCTGAGCCGCCAGCTTCGAGAACTGGCAGGAGATACCGCTCCTCGGCATGGACGGTCAGCACCAGCACACGACTTTTCAACTTCAACGCAGTGATTTCCCGGATCGCGTCCAGCCCGCCGCCAGGCATCGACAAGTCCGCAACAACCACGGTCGGCTCGAGTTCGCGGGCAGCGAGGATCGCCTGCGGACCATCTTCGGCCTCGGCGACCACCTCAATGTCAGGCTGAGCTTCGAGCAGTGCCCGCAATCCGGCCCGCACAATACCGTGGTCGTCGGCGAGAAGCACCCGGATGCGTGAGTCCTCCTGAGTGGTCATGGTGGTCATGGTGGTCACTGTTGCGCTCCTCTACCTGATGTTTCGGCCATGTTGTTCGAGTGTTGAATGGGTACCGACACCGCAACACGGGCGCCAGTCGGCAACAAAGGTGTTATGACAAATGAGCCGCCGATCAATGCGGATCGTTCCTCCATACCAAATAGACCGAGACCGAGACCGCGTTCATCGCTCTTTCGCGTTTGTCCAGCCACGAATCCCAACCCATTGTCATCGATCGTGAGTTCGACCCGTTCTGAAGTTCGGCTCAACCTGATCGTTGCATTCGTGGCGTTGGCGTGTTTGGCAACGTTCGTAAGCGCTTCCTGCGCCACTCGATAGAGCACCAGTTCCACTTCAGGCGAAAGACGATCGCGGCTCCCAGTCACCTCAAGGTCGACGTGCATACCCGTGTTCTCGGAGAACCGCTGCGCCAGGTCGCCCAGAGCCTCCCGCACGCCGAGATCATCGAGCGCCGGCGGTCGCAATTCGAGCGCGAGGCGACGGACGCCTTCGATCGCCTCTACGGTCATCGACTCCAGCGATTCGGCGGTTTCACGAACGGCCTCGTCGGGAGATGATGTCAAGGCCGTTACCCGCAGGAGTTGGGCGAACAGCACCTGCGCGGTATCGTCGTGGAGCTCTCGGGCAATCCGCTTTCGTTCTGCCTCCTGAGCCTCGATCACCTGCATTGTCAGCTCACGCAATTTGTCCCGGGCGCGCTCAAGTTCATCGAGCGTGTCGTCGAACGTCTGCACGAGTCGTGAAAGCTGTGGATCGCTGAATGGAAGCGGATGGGCCCGTGCCGAGAGATCGCCGCTTCGAACTGCCTCGGCCAAACGCTCCAGGCTGTCCAATGGTTGAAAGGCCGCCCGCAGCACCAGGTAATTCACTCCGACGCTCAAGAGCACCCCAATCGCAACATAGACAAGCATCAGTTCGAAGCGCGAAGGAACATCGGCATCCTGAAATGTAGTCGCGGTGACATAGGTGCCGGCGATCGCTCCGAACATGACGATTGCCACATTCGCGATAAGCACCTTGTACAAGAGCGGCACCGCTCGAATCTTCGATGATAGGGGATGGGGCGGGTCCTTTTGGCGAAAGGTCGTTTTCAACATGGTCGTTGCCTCTGACCTTCATGTCAGACAAAACGTGAACTGACGCGGTTCAGCTATCTGGTAGAATCACGCGTTTGCTTCGCCCGAGGTTAGGGGTTAATGGAGGGTACAACGTGGCTGCATCATCGTCGTTCGATATAGTTTCGAAATTCGATCATCAGGAATTGAAAAACGCTGTCGACCAGGCCGAGCGGGAGATTCGAACCCGGTACGATCTTAAGGATACCAAGACTGAGCTTGCGCTCACCGAAAACGACATCACCATAAATACCGAGTCCAAGTACAGTCTCTCGGCAGTCAAGGACATCCTGGAGTCCAAGATCCTGAGCCGAAAGCTCTCCCTCAAAATCCTCGATTACCAAAACGAAGAAGAAGCATCCGGGGCTCGATATCGCCAGCTCGTCAAGTTGAAAGCTGGTATTCCCGATGACATCGCCAAGAAGATCTCAAAGGCAATTCGTGACGATTTCAAGAAAGTTACGCCGCAGGTCCAGGGCGATGCTGTTCGAGTGCAGGCCAAGAACCGCGATGATTTACAGGCAGTCATCCAGATGCTCAAGGCCGGGGACTACCCGGTGGCCCTGCAGTTCGTGAACTACCGCTAGGAAGGGGGTCAGACGACCCCTGTTCGACACCGTTCCGGGACCTCGCTAGTCGTTAGCCGGTCCTTTCTCCGCCGCCTTGACTGGCCGTTGCGGAAGAGATTTTCGTCCATCCGGCGAGCGCTCAGGAAGCGCCTGAGCCACCTTCTCGAGGAGTTCGCTTTCGAGCGGCGATCCGACGGGGAAGACCCGAACGGCCGGGGGAGGGGTGTCTGGCCACACCCGCTGAAACATCACCCACTGCGAGATGGACTCACTGATCCCCCGCTCCAGCTCGGGAACGAGCTTTGCGAACCCCTTCGCCATATCAGCCTTGAGATCGGCCGTCCTGCCCACCGTAAACGGTTCCAATATATCCAGTTCATGGGTCAGTCCAGTCCTGCGCTGGGAGATCGGCACGATCATCGCTCCAGTGTCACGGGCAATCCTGACCGCTCCCGGTGGCAGCGTCGTTGTCCGTCCAAACAGTTCAACCGGGAAGCCGTTTTGGAAGTAGTCGCGGTCGCTGACGATAACCGCAATCTCGCCGTGTCGCAACGCCCTGATTACTTGACGGATACCGGACGGCGTGGGTTCAACCAGCCTGGCGCCCTTTGATCCCCGCAAGTGCGTTACGCCATCGAAAATGAACCGCGATGTGGTTCTTCCGGTGACGATCGTAAGCTTGTATCCGCGGGCCCAAAATACCTGTCCCACCTGATCGAACGAACCCAGATGGCCAGTGACCAGGATCACCCCCAGCCCCCGCGACACGGCATCATCGACGATGCCCCAATCACCGTGCCGCACCCGCAGCGAACGCACCAACCTTCTGTCGGATTGACGGGGCGTGATGATGAGGTCGGTAAAGTTTCTCGCGCTGGTGTGGAAAATCGACTTCACGGCCGCTTGCACATCTGGCGAGTCGCATGGCTTCCCGAGAACCTGAGCTGCGTTGGCCTCGACGTTGTCGCGATACGTGTGAGTGGCTTGCCGAAAAAGGTCGCCCACCCGATCTGCCAGTGCGTAGCGAATTGGTCTGGGGATCAACCAGAAAATCCACGAGAACAGCTCGGCCATCAAGACGCTCAATTGATAGCGAAATTCGTGACGCTCTTCCCGTCGAAATAATGGTGTTCGCTTCGTTCTGCCGCTCTCAAGGCTCACCTTTTCGCGCTCATGCAGAAATCCTGGCAACCCATTGCCTCGCCACCACATGACTCTCCGACCCAATGGCGCCGGGACGTCAACCGGCGCCCGCCGCTATCGGTCCTCATGCGTGTCCATCTTTTGAATGAACGCCACCGAATCCACAAAAACCGGAAGCGCCCTGATCACTGTCAGCGCCACGGCCAGCCAGACCAGGGACCAGCCAAACCACCGAAACGCATCTGCCGAATACATGGAACCGATCACCGTGCCAGACGTGTCCAACGTTTCCCAGGCTACCAGACCGGTGAGGAATACGAATCCGGCCGATTTGGCCCACCCAAAAACGGCGCGCATGACTCGACCAGCTGTGAGCCAAACGGTAAACGGCGACTGCATCATGTTGTTGTCGCCGAATACGGTCATCCCCTGCATCAAGGACAGTGATCTTAGACCGTCGACCAGAAATCCTCTGGTCACGACCATCAGCGGAATCCAAACCGGAATCAGGTCCAGGTCGGCAAACACGATCCAGAGCGCATTTTCAACGACCCGATCTCCGGCTATATCGAACACGGCGCCAAACGGCGATGTCGAATCTCGTTTGCGCGCGACCCAACCGTCCAAGCCATCGCTCGCGAACACTGCGATCACCAGCACCATGCACGCCTCGATGACGGACACATTGCCGACGTAAATCATCCAGATCACGATGAAAAGCACGATCAATCGGCTCACGGTGATCAGATTCGCCATATTTGGCCGTCCTGCATCCAGAATCCGATCGGTGTCTCCCGCTTTGATGCTGAGTTCGAGGGTGGGTCCTGTCGTTTCAATGATCAAGTATCCCGTACGCGGGCGCTTCCCTCAAGGATCAACAAAACGTCTGGTTCAGCTTCGCTGCAAGTGAATCAGGGCCGCGGGATCATCGGTGCACACACCCACAACGCCGAACTTGGCCAACGCCTCAGCTCGAGTCGGATGATTGACTGTCCACACCCAGCAGCCAAGACCGAGATCGCGAATGTGATCGACAATTTCGCCATTGATGAATTTGTCGTTGGGCGCAATCAGCGGCGACGCCAAATCGACCGCGGTGTCCAGCACGTCATCCGAAACAGCGACGGTGAGTGGCCACAGTTCGAGATCGTTGGACATCTGTCGCACATGTCGCAACACATCGTGATTGAACGACGACACAACGAACCGAAGATCGGCGCGCCCGGTCGTTTCGCGGAAGACGGCTTCGGCAGCATCGGCAGCCTTGACTTCGATGTCGACGTGGAGGCGTCCCTCTGTCAAATTCAGCACTTCGGCGAGCGTCGGAATCAGCGTGCCTGCTCCGGCATCGAGGCGGCGCAATGCATCGAGATTGAGTGCGGCCACCAAACCAGATCCGTTGGTCGTGCGGTCCACTGAGTCGTCGTGAATCACAACTGGCGCCCCATCACTTGAAAGTTGCACATCCAGTTCGATCCCAAACGCGCCAAGTTCCACCGCCCGGGCAAATGCGGGCAGAGTGTTTTCCGGAAACTCTGTCGAGGCGCCCCGGTGCGCATAGATTCTGACCATGAATATCCTCCTCTATTGCAAGAGCAATACAGCATGTAACATTGACACGATCCATATCAAGAACTATCATTCATTCGGCAACGCAATCTGGAGGCCCGAAGTATGGCAACACGATTCTCAGAACCGCTCTTCGTCATCAGCGTCGCGGCCCGCCTGGTCGAGATGCACCCCCAAACTCTCCGCAAATACGAGCGCGAGGGGCTGGTGGCGCCATCTCGAACATCCGGCAACCTGCGCTTGTATTCAGATAGCGATATTGAGCAGCTTCGTCAAGTGAAATACCTTGTCGAACAGCGCGGGTTGAACCTCGCCGGCGTTCAACTGGCTCTCGAACTCACACGACAGTTGCAAGGAATGCGTACTCAACGAATCCGTGAAACGAAGCCGGAATCGAAGGCGGTCGCCGAACTCGACGATCTCTTGCGTCGCCTCGGCTTCGTTGACGAATCACAACTCCGATCCCAACTCCGCGGCGACGGCGCTCGGCATCGTTAGCCATCCCCGATGGATCTCCGAAGGATTCGGGTTGACTCGCCCCTGTCGAATGACAACCATAGTGTTATGGAGAAGAGGCTGAATGTCATCCAATCAGCGCCTTACGGATAAAGCACGCGAAGCGATTGTAGCGGGCCAGCAGATCACCGTAGACAACAAGCTCGCCCAGTTTGAACCTGAGGCCTTGTTAAAAGCGCTGTCCGTCCAAACCGACGGGATCGTTCCCCAGGTTTTCCAGCGCCTTGGAATCGATCCCAACCACGTCGCGCGCGAGGCCGACGCACTGATCGACCGCTCACCAAAGCTCCAGTTCAGCGCCGATGCCGTCGTCAGTTCCGGCTTGCGCCAGGCTCTGCAGCAGGCTGAAGCCGAGGCTGCGACGTTTGGGGATGAGTTTGTGTCAGCCGAGCATCTCCTGCTCGGTATCCTTTCGGTAGAGTTATCTCCCGCCGAATCGTTGCTTCGCGGGCTGGGCGCCACGAAGGCTCGCGTCTTCGGCGCCCTTGCGGAGATCCGTGGCAATCAGCGCGTGACTGACCAAAACCCGGAAGCCAAATACGAGGCCTTGGAAAAGTATGGCCGAGACCTGACGGACCTGGCGAGGGATGGCAAGCTCGATCCCGTCGTCGGCCGCGATGAGGAGATTCGTCGTGTGATTCAGGTGCTGTCGCGTCGGACCAAGAACAACCCGGTGTTGATTGGAGAACCGGGTGTAGGCAAGACGGCCATTGCCGAAGGTCTCGCTCAGCGGATCGTGCGGGGTGACGTACCGGAAGGTCTGCGCGACAAGCGGATCATCGCCCTCGACCTGGGCTCGCTCATTGCCGGGGCCAAGTTCCGGGGCGAGTTCGAGGAGCGGCTCAAGGCGGTGCTCAAGGAGATCTCCGCTTCTGAGGGTCAGATCGTGCTCTTCATCGACGAGCTTCATACCGTGGTTGGAGCCGGCGCCGCCGAAGGTTCGATGGATGCCTCAAACATGCTCAAGCCAATGCTTGCCCGAGGCGAACTGCACGCCATCGGCGCCACCACGCTCGACGAATATCGCAAATACATCGAGAAGGATGCGGCGCTGGAGCGGCGCTTCCAGCCCGTTCTCGTCGGTGAACCGAGCGTTGAAGACACGATTTCGATTCTTCGCGGACTGCGTGAGCGCTACGAAGTCCATCACAAGGTGAAAATCCTCGATAGTGCACTGGTCGCCGCCGCCTCGCTATCCGAACGGTATATCTCGGATCGATTCTTGCCGGACAAGGCCATAGACCTCGTCGACGAGGCCGCCTCAAAGCTGAGGATGGAGATCACCTCGATGCCAGTCGAACTCGACGAGGCGGAGCGGCGCATCATGCAACTCGAGATCGAACGTGAAGCGCTACGCAAGGAGCGTGACGATCCCTCACAACGGCGACTTGCGGCGCTTGAGCACGACCTGGCAAATTTCAAGGAGGAACGTGACGCCCTGCGATCGAAATGGGACCAGGAGCGCCAGGCAATACTTGCGATTTCCGAGCTTCGCGATGAAATGGATCGCACCCGGGTTGAAATGGAACACGCTCAGCGCGCCTATGATTACAACAAGGCGGCCGAACTGCAGTACGGCACCCTGAAGGAGCTTGACGCGCAGATCCGAATTGAGGAACTGGCATTGGCCCGGCTCCAATCCACTGGAAAGCTCCTCAAGGAAGAAGTCGATGCTGACGACATCGGCGATGTCGTCAGCCGGTGGACCGGCATTCCGGTCTCGCGGTTGATGGAAGGCGAAATCGAAAAACTTGTGCATATGGAAGAACGGTTGCACGATCGTGTGATCGGTCAGGATGAAGCGATTTCGGCCGTATCCAACGCCATTCGACGGTCGCGAGCTGGTCTTGCCGATCCTCATCGCCCGCGAGGAAGTTTTATTTTCCTGGGACCCACCGGCGTTGGCAAGACCGAACTTGGACGAGCCTTGGCCGAATTCCTGTTCGACACCGACCAGGCCATGATTCGAATCGACATGTCCGAGTACATGGAACGGCATGCGGTCAGCCGCCTGATTGGGGCGCCTCCCGGGTATGTCGGATATGAGGAAGGCGGTCAGCTTTCTGAGGCGGTACGACGTCGTCCGTACAGTGTTGTGCTGTTCGACGAAATTGAGAAAGCGCACCCCGAAGTCTTCAACATCTTGCTCCAGGTGTTGGACGATGGACGGCTAACCGATGGCCAGGGACGTACGGTCGATTTCAAGAATGCCGTGATCATCATGACCAGCAATCTTGGATCAACGTATATCACCTCGATCGATCCGACGCGTGACGAGGAAATGCGGCTCCAGGTGATGGAAGCGCTCCGCGCCAATTTTCGACCGGAATTCCTGAACCGGATAGACGAGACCATTATTTTCAAACCGCTGAGCAAGATCGAAATCGCTGAGATCGTCGAGATTCAGCTCAGCCAGGTCGCCAGGAGACTGGCCGACCGGGATATCAGCCTCACGATCACTGATTCAGCGCGGGCCTTGGTCGCGACGCTTGGTTACGATCCCACGTTCGGGGCGAGACCGCTCAAACGCGTTATTCACAAGCACATCCTGGATCCACTGGCGTTGGATTTGCTTGCGGGCAATATCCGCGACGGTGAGGAAGTCGTCGTTGACGTGCGCGATGGTGACTTCACGATCATCGGCCAACTCAGTGCGGCGCCGGTTGTTGCATAGAGCGCAATCTGGGCCGTAGGTGCATGCTCAATGCGGCCTTGGCTATACTGCAGTTGAGCACCGCGGCGGACCGAGCCCCAGGCGGCGTGGTTCTGCACACGATGCCGCCAGAAAGTGAGTCCGACACCGATGGATGTGCTGATAGGTCTCGTTAGGGCCGCACTCATGATGGGATTTGTGGTGGCAATCATTATCGTCCTGGCGGGACTGTTCATGATCGTCTTCGGAATCGCAACGGGAATAGATCGTCGAATCCAGGATTAACCGCGAAACGAACACGCCGAGGAACAGTTTGTGTGAATGCCGCGTTATCTTGTTGATGCGAAACGGGAGTTCCAAATATGCGGAACGTGTCGCGAAGTGTAATGCGCGCCTTGTTGAAGTCTGTGGTCGAACGGATCGTTGTATCGGAGCTGAAAGGAAACTCACCTTGACTCAACTGTCAACATCGAGCGTGTCGAAGCGCTCAGCCCTAAGTCCCATACGTGCTCTTGTGTCGGCTGTTCTGATCGCGGGATTCATGGCGTCCTCAGTGTCGACCATGACGCCGGCTGTGGCCCAGTCACCCTCCGGTATTGCTGACTATATTCCTGACTCGGCGCTCTTTTTTGGAGAGATCGAGCTGGACCAGACCTCCGATCAGTACGTGAAATCATCCGAATTACTCGAACGAGCCAATTTGGTGGGTCTCATTCCGGACGACGAACTCGCCGACTTCCAGACCGGCGTTCAGCTTATCGGCGCCTTTGTCGATGGCGAGGCCGGATTCTTTCTTGCCGAATTGCCTCTCGAAGAAGGATTCGGTCTCGACGACATCACCTCGGACGCATCCGACGTCTCGATGAACCCGGCGGTGGCCGTTGGCGGCGATGTCCCAGAGGGTTGGGCGATCGTCGTGCGTCCTTCCGATGTCGACACGTCTTTCAATTTCTACTCTGATTCCGCGTTTGACGAGGATCTTGCTGATCCTGTTGAATCCGAGTACGGCGGCTTCACCATTTTGACCCAGGAACCCGCTGACGAATTCAGCTCGGGTGTCTCGATGGCGATCGTTGACGACGTCATCGTGATCGCCTCAATCTCGGACGATATCGAACCGGTCATTGACACCGTCAACGGTGACCTCGCCCCCCTCTCGGGTGACGATTCCTACAACGATGTTCGCGATTCGCTCGAAGCCGATGTCCTGGTCTCGGCGTATATCAATGGACCCGCCTTGCTCGATGAACTGGATGAGCAGGATCCGGCCGCACTGGCGAGCATCCCCGAGGAGTTAACCGCCTCGTTCGAGGTGTATTCGGGATTCGTCTTTTGGGCGGACGATCCCGGTTTCCGGCTCGACACAATAGCACTTAGGGCGGAAGGCACGGCGGCGGATGAAACCTCGGTATTCGAGCCGGCTTTTACGGCAAACATACCAGCAAACTCGCTCTTCTATGCCGGCGGCGCCGATCTCGGCCAGGAACCAACAGTTAACGCCTTGGCGCTCCTTGCGGCTCTTGGCGCCCTCGGTATGGATTCCCTGGATCCGGTGGCAACCCCGATTGCCGATCCTGAGGCGTATGCCGAGCAGGTCTTTGCGGACGCCGAAGCCGTAATCGGCTTCAACATCAAGACGGACGTCCTCGATCAGCTCGTCGGCGAATGGGCCGTCGCCGGCTCAGTCGCGAACATCACCGATCCGGAACCAGAATTCGAGGGCATTTTTGTAACTGAAGTCAGCGATGGCGAAACGGTTGAAGGCGTGGCTTCGACCATCACAAACATGATCGCCTCGCAGGCAGAGGAAGGAGTCGTGCTCTCATCGCGCCAGGTCAATGGTTCCGATATAACCGTCCTCGATCTTTCGGAGGATGGGACACCGATCGTTTTCGAGTTCGGTGTCGTTGACAACCAACTCTTAATCGGCGTCAACGAAGGACTCGACGGCTTTATCGGCGGCCAGGCGGAGCCACTCGCTGACGATGCGACCTTCCAGGACACGCTTGCGGAACTCCCGTCCGAATACACCGCGGTGAGCTACCTCAACGTGCAGTCCCTCCTCCCGCTGATTGAGGAAGGGATTGCGATGAGTTCCACCTCTTCGGTGCTTGACAACGATCCGTCTTGTGGCGAGTTTGACACTCAGGAGGAAGCCCAGGCCGCCTACGACGCAGACGAGTTCGAGAACTTTAGCCTCGATCTCGACTTCGACGGCGAGGCATGCGAGGACTTCTTCGGCGCCAGCGCGACTCCAGCAACTGCCGATACCGGCATCGGCGAAATCAATGTCCTGTCTATCGGATCGGTGACATTCACCGACGGAGAAACCAGCGGCTCCAGCACGATCATCCTGATCGGCGAGTAACTCGCCGCGGCGCATATTTTCAACGAAACGGGAGCGCTCGATTCGGGTGCTCCCGTTTTCACGGATTGCACTCCGGATACAGTGCCAGAGGGTTGGACCGTATTCGGTGTTGGACAAGGGGCCTTTATGTCAATCGACCTGGACATGCTTCGGATGCTCACTCAAACGCCCGGGATTGCCTCCCGCGAGGACAGGGTGCGCGAAGTCGTGATGACCTATTTGGAACCGATCGTCGACAGCCTGACGGTGGACGCGCTCGGCAACCTGATCGGGTATCGGAAGGGCTCGGGTGGACCTCGAATCGCGATTGCGGCTCATGTCGATGAGATCGGATTCCTGGTTCGCCACGTTGACGACAACGGGTTCGTGCGTGTCCAGAAAGTCGGAGGCTTCGATCCTCGGGTATTGGTGGCGCAACGCGTCAATGTCCGTTCCCGGAATGGAGATGTCCTTCCCGGCGTGCTCCAACCGGCAACCAAGCCGATTCACCTGCAGACGCCGGGCGAGATCAAGGAATTGAAGCTGGAAGACTTGTTCATTGACCTCGGTCTACAGGCTGAATCCGTCAAAGATCGAGTTCACATCGGCGATATGGTGACACTCGATCGAGATCTCGCGGCTATCGGCGATACCATCGTCAGCAAGGCCCTTGATGATCGCCTCGGCGTCTACGTCATGATCGAAGCGCTTCGAAAGGCGACGGCGAGCACCGCCGAGATCTTCGCCATCGCCACCACCCAGGAAGAAATCGGTCTTCGCGGCGCCCATGCTTCAGCTTATTCAGTCGAGGCCAACATCGCGATCGCCCTCGATGTGACAATTGCCGCCGATATTCCGGGAGGCGCCCCCGAAGCGCAGGTCACCAAACTCGGCGCCGGCACGGCGATCAAGATTCTCGACAGCAGCCAAATCGCCAATCCCAAAATAGTCGATCACCTCCGAGAACTCGCTGAAGAACTCAACATTCCGCATCAGTTCGAAATCCTGCCACTCGGCGGCACCGACGCCGGCGCTTTCCAGACCAGCCGCGGCGGCGCTGCCACCGCCACGATCTCGATCCCGACCCGTTACGTCCATACCGTCAACGAAATGGCGCACGTCGATGACATCGAGGCCAGCATCGACTTGCTGGCGGCATTTCTCAATGCGGCGGGCAGCAGATCGTACGGATACGGCAATCCCGGCCAAGTGTGATGAGGTCGAGTAACGAAGCTGCCGATTGCATCGTTATGAAGTCAGACGGGTAGATTGGTCTTTCACCCTGGTATCGGCGCCGACAGGGTCCAGGATCGTACTTCCGAAGCGATTTTATCAGTGCGGTGTGGCCCGCGGCGACCAGAAGGAGCGATGATGACCCTTCACCGATCGAACCAGACGGCATCGGTCACTTCACCGTGGGAACGACTCGCCGGCAACGTGACTGCCAGCATTCCCCAGCACTCTCGTCGAGACCTGGTGCGCGCGGCGGCGTTGCTTGCGGGTAGCGCAGGCGCCTTCTCGGTCACCACCCATGACCATTCCAGGCAAGCACTCGCCCAGAATGAGATCGAAACCGACGTCGAATTGACGATTCCGTTCAATCCGTTCGGCCAAATCGTCTCCCTCGATCCACATCGGGCCCTCAATTGGGGCCCGTTTTGGGCGCTGATGCCACATGTGTGGTCGGGATTGCTCGCATTCGACGAAAACGGCGCGGTGATAACCGACCTCGCCGCTTCGATTGAACCAAACGACACGGCCGACGTATGGACGGTTCGGCTTCTGCCAGAATTGCTCTTTGCGTCGGGCAATCCGGTCACCGCCCAGATATTCATTGACAGTTGGTTGCGGGCGCTCGATCCCGCGATGCTGGCCCCAATGGCATCGTTTATGAGCGACGTTCAGGGATACGATGCGTACATTGCGGGTGAAAGCGGTGAAATCGGCTTCGCCGCGCTTGATGATCTCACGATCGAGATCACACTCACCGCGCCGTTTTCGTCCTTCCCGGCGTCACTTGCGACGTTCGTGTGGGCCGCGGTCGACCTCGCCGTAATCGATGATCCCGAGGTGGTCGATCCGATATTGGTCGGCGCCTCCGCCGGTTTGTGGCAGTTCACCGAGTTTGTCGATGGTGAACGGATTGTGATGGAACCGAATCCCAACGCCGCAAGTCCCCCATCACCTTCGATTTCCCGAATCGTCTGGCAGATTATCGATGGGCCGGAAGCGGATTCGATCGCCTTCGATCTCTACGTCGCTGACGGCGTCGTTTCGGCGGATGTCCCTGCTTCCCTAATGGAAACAGTGGCATCGAATGACGCAGTTGCGGGCGAATTGGTCGCAATCGAGTCACAGGCCTCGACAATGGCAATCGGTATGGACTTCAACCAAAGTCCGTTCGGCGATATTCGGGTGCGGCGGGCGCTGGCGGTGGGGATCGATCGCGAAGCCTGGGCCAACGAGATCTGGTCCGGCGAGTTCGTTCCCGCAACGGGCCTCACGCCGCCCGTGGTGCAAATCACCGCTGGATACGAGCCCGTCGCGCCCCTTGGGTTCAGACCTGATGACGCCATGACGCTGCTTGACGATGCAAATATCGAACCGCAAGAAAACGCCGAAGACATCGTGTACTACCAACCAGCATCTGACGGTCCCGACCTTCTTGACAAGCACGCCCTGCTGCTGGCCATGATCGAGGAAAACACCGGGCTCACGATCCGACATGACGCCACCCTCACGCGGGATCAGATAGTTGCCCTTCAGGGGGACAACGGCGGTCGTCAGTTCGATATCGTCTGGTGGTGGACCGTTACTGACACGCCGGCACTGCTCCAGACCATCGGGCACTCGGAATCGCCCTTTATGCAAGGGTGGTTCAATTGGTTACCTACCGTCGAGGGAACCGAAGGGCAATCACCCGGCGACGCATCGGCGGAGTTTGACGAACTGATTGCGGCGGCCAATGGCGCAACGGCGCCCGATGCCCGCAACGACGTATTCAGTCAAGCGGAACAACTGCTGATCGACAACGCTGTCTATGTGCCGCTCGGTCACTGGGTGCAGCGATATGTCCAAAAACCGTGGCTGCTCGGTACACGCCAAGGTCCATGGTCGGGTCGCATCCCGGTGCGTTTCGATGCCGATGTTGTGGTGGAAGGGCGATCGTCCGCGTGAACCCCCCAACATTCGCTACGTGACGTTGAGTCCAGCGCGACCCTGTCGTTCCACAAACGAACGATAGTCAATAGCGGGGAATGGATTATCGCGCTCACCCAGGGCGGCAAGCATCTCCGTCTCTTCAACAGTAAGTTCGTCTCCTCGCTCAGCAATTATCGCCAGACTTTCGAATCGATCGACGTGTTCGGTGAAACGCTGTGAGGCGTACTCCTTAGCCTGACCGGTCGTCACCAGGAATGGCCAATCGCTGCTTTGTAGCAACAGCAACTCGCGCGCAACCTGGTTGAGAACGTCTTCCCGTGGCCCCGATGCCGTTGGGAACCTGGCGGCAAGCTTCTCCATTTTCAGCTCCGCTGCATGAATGCTCGGCCACATCCAGGCCGTGTCCTGGTTCTGCCAGGTAAAGTGATTGCCGCCGGAGCCCCAGCTCGATTCCGGCACAGCCATTACCTTGCTCGGCGGGTAGTCTTCAATGAATCTCGATGCCGTGGTGAGATCGACTTTGTCGGAAGAGGCGAGACCGCGAAGCACTTCCTTGAGCCAATCGACACCTTCGAACCACCAATGCCCAAACAACTCGGCATCGTAGTTGGATGCGATCACCCCGTACTCGTCATGCTCGGCCCGGTAATCGACGAGAAGTTCTTCGACCAGCCCAACGAAATGCCGTGCATGTTCCGAGACTCGTTCCTGGGCGCGGCTGGGTTCATACACTGGTTTACTCCCAAGATCGAGACCGGGACCTCCAATCCGCCAGTACTGCATGCCGGAAACGCCATCTTTGCGGTGAAACTCCCGATACCACACATCCCCGGGATATCCAAAATCGCCGGACCACACCTGTTGACTGCTGCGACTATTGCGTCCCAACACCGCAACCTCGCCGGCGGCATCGCCCACCCAATAGGCCTTGTAGGTCGTGCCAGGCTCCTTCTGCTCGGATGGCGTAAGTTCGAGCGTATACCGGCGAGACACCTCGCCATACGGCCCAATCGCTTCGCCTGCTGCCTTGCCAACTGGAGTTCCACCTTCGACAGCGTGCGTCTCCGTGAAGAACACGTGAATCCCTTGAGCCTCCAGAAACGACTCGATGCCTGGACGAAGCACCTGGCCGTCGTCGGCATCTTCCCAATATGCGGGTCGGTAGGCGCATTCCGGCAGCCAGATTGCGCGTGGTCGTCGCCCGAAATGTCGTTCATAGGACTTCACCCCTGTCTCGATCTGACCATGAATCGACGAGTCGCGGCTCAGGAGTGGCAAATATCCGTGGGTCGCCGCGCTCGTTGAAATTTCGACATAGCCGTCATTCTGCAGTTCCCGGAGAGCGCCAATGATGTCCGACTGAAATCGGTCCCGGAACGATGACAACATCCGCGAGTACCAATGGTGGAGGTGGATCGCCAGTTGCTTCATTTCCGAATCGTTGGCATCGTCAAACCGGCTGATGTCAGCCGCGGCCCAGGCTGCCCGCTCCTCTGCGTAGGTAAGGAAATGTTCCTTGATCAGGGGATCGGCGAGCTGCTCGGCGAGAATCGGCGTGACGCTGACCGTGATCCTGAAATCAACGCCTTGTTCGACGAGGTCATACAGCGCGTTGAGGAGCGGAACGTAGGTTTCCGCAATCGCCTCGTGCAACCATTCCTCACCATGCGGCCACATCCCGGCCTGGCGTGCGTATGGCAAGTGACTGTGAAGCACGAATGTAAATGCGCCGGAAGCAATGGACATCTAGGAAGTCTCCGAATCGTCGAGTGAAAATGTGCTGATCAAACACTTGGATATTTGACCTGAACGGACGGCGTCACGAGGGTTGTTGCGCCGGATGCTCGGCGTGAAGTTCAGTGTAGTCCCACGGATTGGCTCCCCGTCGCGGACTATCCCCGGCCAATCGCCCATACATCCAGGTGAGGTCGCGGAGGCCACTGGCGAGACCTGAGCTCAGTGCTTCCTCCCGGTAACGCCACGACCAGTTGCCAAGCGCTTGCCCCGGTGTGTTCATGCGAGCTTCGTCACCGAGTCGCAGGATGTCCTGCATCGAAATGATTGCCGTGTTGGCCGTACTCGAAAGCGCAATCCGGATCAGATCCCAGGCGATGTCCGAACCATCGCATCCCAAGTAGCCCTGAATTGCCTGGCGCTCGTGCTCCGGGCGGGAGGCGAACCATCCGATTGTCGTTTGATTGTCATGGGTGGCTGTGTAGACAACTGAGTTCCTGCGGTAGTTGTGCGGGAGATACACATTTTCAGGATCGTCGTCAAACGCAAACTGCAACACGTTCATTCCGGGAAAACCAAGAATCTCCCGCAATGCCACCACGTCTGGTGTGATCACGCCGAGATCCTCGACAATGATCGGCACGTCGCCCAATGCTCTCCTGATGGAAGCAAACACCTCTCCCCCGGGTGTGCGCTCCCAATGCCCCAGGCCGGCGGTGACGGCGCCGGATGGGACGACCCATGCCGCGGCAAATGCCCGGAAATGATCGATTCGCACGATGTCGACGAGTTGGAACGTGCGTTCCAGGCGACGTCTCCACCACAAGAAATCATCGGCGCGCATCGCTCGCCAGTCATACAGTGGATTGCCCCAAATTTGGCCGGTGGCCGAAAACGGATCGGGGGGAACGCCAGCCACCACCGATGCCCGCCCTTCAGCATCAATCTTGAACCGCGGCTGATTGGCCCAGACATCGGCGCTGTCCTCCGCCACAAAAATCGGAATATCTCCGACGATCCGCACTCCACGAGCATTGGCGAATGCACGGAGTTCTAGCCATTGCCGCTGAAACAGGAACTGCACGAACTTGTGAAAGCGAATCTCCTCTGCATGGGTCGATGCCGTTCGTTCGATCGCTTCCGGTTGTCGCATCCGGATCGCCGCGTCCCAATCCTGCCAGCCACGCATTTCGTTTGCGTGCTTGAGTGTCATGAACAAGGCATAGTCGTCGAGCCACCACGATTCTGCATCGCAAAAACGCTGACAATCGGACTTGAGCGATGCATTCACTTCAGATTGGAACCGGTCGAATGCATGCCGCAGCAGCCGATTCTTGAACCGCGTTACGGCCCCAAAATAGACGTGATCGACTGGAAACTCAGGACAGTCCGCGAAATCGTCGTCCTTCAGCAGTCCATCTTCGTGGAGCCATGCCAGGGAAATCAGCAGCGGGTTGCCGGCAAATGCCGATGGCGACGAGTAGGGGGAGTCGCCGTAACCCGTCGGCCCCAACGGCATGATCTGCCAGAGTCGCTGCCCGGCGCGTGAAAGCCAGTCCACGAACCGAAATGCCTGCTCCCCAAAATCGCCGATTCCATGCGGGCCAGGAAGTGAGGTTGGATGAAGCAGCACGCCACTTTCGCGTGGGAAGGTCATGAGTGTGGTGACCTGCCTGCCCGTTCGGGCGATTGAGGCATGTGCACGGTCAGTGCCCAGAACCTGGCGCCGGGAGGGTTTTCAATCCGGCCTGGGCGACGTTTCCAACCATGTGCTGAGCGCCGTTCAATCCGGATTCGATTCGGCGCGGTCGCCGTCATGGAATCTGACCTACGGCGCGGGCTCGATGGCGTCAACGATGATCCAACCGATCTGGTCGACGATCTGCACCTGGATCCAGTTGAAAGTATCGTCGTCTTCCCGAACCACGGGACCACTCAACACCGTAACCGGAATATTGATGCCGATCGGACCATCACCGACTTGATCGCACTCGGCGCCGGGGCCAACCCTGAAGTTGACATCGGTTACAGTCACGTACGCGGTTTGTTCCAGGCCAAGTGGCGGGATGTTCTCCGGTTCGCAACTGGACACCTCTACTGGCTCCAGATCTTCAAGGTCGACTGCGTCAGCCGCGAGAGGTGTTGCGCCGTCTATCGGAGTCGCGCCAACCTCATTGCCGGAGCCACCCTGGTCAGGGGTGGCTCCGGATGTGCCATCAGACCCGGTAAAGACAGGGCCGGGTTGCTCCACATCGCTGACAGCCCCTGACTCGGAAGAATCGACGGCCACGTCATCACCCGGAGATGCCGGCGTGCCGGCGAGGGCAGGCGGCGTTTGATCCGAGGTGACCGGCGTCGCTTCGTCCAGTTCGGCGCCGGGCGCGTCAGGAGTCGCCACCGTGACAGCAGGCGTGGATTGTCCTGGCCCAATCTCGGTCAATTCGTTGGTTGGTAACGCAGCGATCGGTGTTTCATCGACAGTCGTTGGTTGGGAGATTGTGTCAGCAGTCTCGGTCGGCTCGTCGTCATCGCCGCCGAGCGGACCACAGCCAGCAATCAGGAGAGCGGTCACCAGGGCCAGACCGAGCATTCCCGGTCGGTGGCGGCGACAGGTAATAGTGAGGTTACGTTGCATCTCTGGCTCTTCCCCCCATTTCGACTGCGACCCATGTCGCTACGATGCGCTCCAGAGCTCCAGCAACGGAACGCATGTTGATACTGACCCTGTCATTATGGTTCTTCGAGACTGTCCCTAAGTATATCCATGTGCTCAAGGGCCAGTCCGGTCCCGATCGCCACGCAGGAGAGTGGATCGTCCGCAACATAACATGGCACGCCAGTCACCTCTGTAAGCAAGTCTGGCAAATGCCTCAGCATCGCTCCGCCACCCGTCAGGATCATGCCCTTGTCGATGATGTCGGATGACAACTCTGGCGGGGTTTCTTCCAGCACCGCGCGCACCGCGCCAATGATGGCCTCGAGCGGCTCCGTGATAGCATCCGTGATTTCGTTCGAATGAATCTGGATTGTCCGTGGAAGACCGGCAACTTCATCGCGTCCACGTACTTCCATGATTCGGTCTTCTTCAAGGGGCATTGCGCTGCCGATCGCGATCTTCACCTCTTCGGCGGTGCGTTCACCGATTCTGAGATTGTATTTGCGCTTGATGTAACTCGTGATCGCCTCGTCGAATCGGTTGCCGCCAACGCGCAGGGATCGGGCAACGACGATTCCGTTCAGCGAGATCACGGCGACCTCTGTTGTGCCGCCGCCGATATCGATGATCATGTTTCCGGACGGATCGGCCACCGGCACGCGCGCGCCGATTGCGGCCGCCAGCGGTTCGCTGATCAGGTAGGCACGCCTCGCTCCTCCGTTGAGGGCGGCATCGCGCACCGCACGCCGCTCGACTCCAGTCACGCCGGCCGGTACGCAAATCATCACATCCGGCCGGATCAGTGAGAACCTGCCACAAGCCTTGTTGATGAAATACTCGAGCATCTTTTGGGTCACAATGTAGTCGGCTATGACGCCGTCACGCATCGGACGGACGACTTCAATCGTATCCCGAGGCTCCCGGCCAAGCATGTTCCGGGCTTCCAGCCCAACGGCCTTGACCTTCCCGTCCTTGGCGGAGATAGCGACGACCGATGGCTCGTTGATCACGATCCCCCGGCCACGCAAAAAAACCAACACATTGGCTGTCCCGAGATCGATTCCAACCTGTTTTGGCAAACGGTATTCCTCTGGCGCCTGATCGTTGAGATGGGTGCGGAGTCCGCGGTGGATCGTTGATAAAGGCAACGGGGGACCACCCTTGGCAGTCCCAAATTATACCATGCAGCGCGAATTTCCTGTTTATAGGATGACGTCACGAAGGGCCATCCAACCTGTGAGGAATACGCCTCGCTTCGTCGCGGTCATCGGGTGTGGGTCGATCGCGAATCGCAGGATTGATTGTCAGGACGAGACCAGCGGAGCGATTGCATCCAGCAACCGCAGGTAGTGATCCAGATCGTCATTTGGGGTAATTGCACGCACAATCGCATGGTCGACAGCGCCGTCAAATGCCAGAATGCCTCCAGCTATGCCCTCGGCTGTGTCCGAACAGACCGCCGTCGCGATTGCCGTGATTTTCAACCGCGCGAAGTTCGCGGCGTATGCCCGAATCCTTGCATAGCGTGCCGCCTCAGTCTCGAGCCGTGATTTCGCATCGGCGCCCAGGGCCGTGCGAACGTAGGTCGCCGACATGACTTGATCATTGCCACACGCCGCGGCTTGATCCTTCATGAGTGTTGTCGTCTCACGCGCATGGTCAGGCGTGAGCCAGTTGAACAACAATCCGTTGCCTCGCTCAGCGCCCAGTTGACGCATTTTCGGTCCAAGTGCGCCGACCAAAATGGGCACATGGAACGCTGCCTGGAGGTCCGCCAGGCCTTCCTTGATCCGTGTCAATGGACTTGGCGGAGCGGAACTCCCGATCCCCAGGATCAATCGGTCGAGTGGCAGTTCTCGACGGCGTACGTCCTCGACGACCGCGTCCACCAGCCTGCGATCGACCGGGATCACGCCGGTGGCGAGTGTCAACCGGGACGTCACGCTCGCGGCAACTTCGAGTCGCGCCAACGAATCGCCGCCGGGTGTATCGTTGACCCACAACGAGTCCACGCCGATTTCTTCAGCCCGGATCGCGATCGCCTTGACCACTTCCAATTCCAGCGTGCCCGTAATTCCGAATCCAAGTTTGCTTGTTTTCATTGATACCCCGTTTCCTCCAATGCATCGATCAGGTTTTCGCGAAACCCAGGCCAAGTCTCTTGAGCGACACATGCTTGCCTTGACCGACAATCAGGTGATCGAGCACCTTTATGTCTAGTAATTTCCCGGCCGCGACAACCTCCGCCGTCAGCGCAACGTCGGCGCTGGATGGCGTCGGGTCGCCCGAGGGGTGATTGTGCATGAGGATGATGCCGACAGCATTGAGGCGAACCGCATCGCGAAACAGCTCACCGATCCTCACCGAGGCCTCGTTGACACTGCCCTGATAGATAATCCGCATCTCGATGATCTTGTTCTTGGTGTCGAGAAGGACAACGCGAAGCTGTTCCTGGTCGAGGGCCGCCATCTCGATACCGTAAATCTGTACGACATCTTCCGGTGAAGAAATCGGTGGCCGATCGGCCATCGGCAACATCGCCAGCCGTCGCCCGATTTCGAGAGCCGCCTTGAGTAGGGTTGCCTTCGCCGGTCCCAGCCCGTGCAAGCGCATGAGTTCTCGCACATCCAGTTTCTGCAATCCAAACAAGCCACCATGTTCCCGCAACAATCTTTCAGACAAACCGAATACCGATTCGCGTTGCGTGCCCGTGCTGAGCAGAATTGCAATCAGTTCCGAATTCTTGAGCGAGGAGGGACCGACATTGAGCAGCCGCTCGCGTGGCAGCTCGTCTGGATACTCCTTGATCTTCCGAACCTGTCGTTCATCGTTGCCGAGATTGGCGTCTGGTTGCTCAGTCTCAGTCACCTGGCGTCTCCATTGGTTCAGCCGAATGTCCAACCGGGGCGATTCGGGTTTCCTTGACCAGGAAGAAGAGGATGCCCGATGCGAGGAACCCCGCAACCATGAGCGCCATCGCGCTGCCCGTAAGCCCCCACGACGAGGCGATAAGGCCGACCGCCAATGGGCCCGCGACCATGCCGACATCGCCGATCAGACGCCAGATTCCGAGGAACTCACCAGTGGCGCCTTCAGGAGCGAGATCTGCCCCCAGCGTCATCATCGTGCCCGATCCCAGGCCGTTGCCCAATCCGATCACCAGGCCCGCAATGAGCAGCGCCACGAAGCTCTCCGCAAATGGAACCATTCCGATTCCAATTGCCATCACCGTGAAACTGGGCACCGACGCGAATTTGCGGCCGAATCGGTCCATCAGGATGCCGGCCGGGATGAACATCGACATGTCGAGCACGGCCGATGCCGTCATCACGATCCCGACTTCAGCGGGATTCAAGCCGATCACCGTTGCCCCAACAAGCGGAATCAGCAACTGTCGACCCTGGCGAATCATCTGCGCAAAAAGCTGCGCAACCGCCGCGGCCGTAAGATCGCCCGAGCTGGCGCGCAACGTCTCGGTGACGAGGTCCCACCGCTTCCGACCCTCGCCGACATGAACGGCGGCAGGGTTGCGTGCGCGCGGGATAAACGCCGCGGCGGCAATGAACGCGAGCAGCCCCATCGTGCCAGCCACCACAAACGACGCGGCAGTGCTTGCCGCCGTTGCCACCAGCCCTCCGGCGGCGGGCCCGGCAAACATTCCGATGCGATTGATCCCTCCAAACACGGCGATCGAACGTCCACGGGACTCAAGGTTCGCGCTCTGGGTGATGAATGCGTGTCGCGAGAGTCCCCACATCGCAGTGCCGACACCGGCGAGCAGACGAAATCCGACAACCGCTTCGGCGGACAGTGGCAGCGCCAGGCTCATCGTACCTACAACCACAAGGGCGGAGCCAATCAACATTGAACGGCGCAAGCCGATCCAATGCAGGAGGGCTCCTGCGGGCACGTCGGTCACCAGTGTTCCGATCGCCGCGGCGGACACAATCACACTTACCATCGTCAACCTCGCGCCGAGATCGGTCGCGTGGAACGGAAGGGTTGCCAACAGCAATCCTTGTCCCATGGCCAAGAGCGCAGTTGGCAGGTAAACCGCAAGAATGAGTTCGGAGCGGCGCATTGCAGTGCTTTCCGTAGACGTAAGGAGCTGGTGTGCTGCCTCTGGTGATCCTATCAAACGATGGGGATCTTGGTTCGATTCGACGACGATTGGCTCAGACGCGGTGATATACTTTGGTCTGCAGTCAACGCCTTCGGCGCGCCCTCATTATTTTGAAACCCCATCGCCGCGCGCGCGATGCTCGAACCGCAATCCTCTCCCATCAAAACGACACCGCGTCCCCAACGCGGACACCCGCAAGGATTCTATCGAGGTGCTCAAGAAACTGTTTCGACGTCAAGCCGAACCAGACATTCTGCTTGACAAGGGATTGGAAAAGACCAGGCGCGGCGCTTTCCTGGAAATTACGCGCTTGTTCGATCGGTCCGAGATCGACGACGAACTTTTCGAGGACCTTGAAATGCTGCTGATCCAGGCCGATGTCGGTTGGGATGTCAGCCAGCAACTGGTGCGGGAACTGCAACAACGGATTCGCAACGAACGAATCGTAAACCCCGCCGACGCACGGGAAGTGCTCCGGCTGGAAATGATTCAGTTGCTGGAACTGGCGTCTCGCAACCGCAAGGTCAAAATTTTGCAGCGGGGGGTCCCCTTCGTGATCCTGGTCGCTGGCGTCAACGGCACTGGGAAGACGACATCGATTGCAAAGCTCGCCCAGTATCACCAAGACTTCGGTCGGACGGTGATGCTGGCGGCTGGCGACACCTTTCGCGCGGCGGCAATCGATCAACTTAAGGTTTGGGGCGAGCGCCTCGATTGCCCTGTCATCGCTCACCAGCAAGGAGCGGATCCCGGCGCCGTCGTGTTCGATGCGATGCGAGCCGCCCATAGTCGCGGCGTCGACGTCCTCATCGTCGACACCGCTGGTCGACTCCACACCAAGCACAACCTTATGGCAGAACTGCAAAAGTTGCGGAAAATCATGCAAAAGCACGTGCCCGAGGCGCCACAGGAAGTGCTGCTCATCATCGACGCGACCACCGGCCAAAACGGTCTCGTCCAGGCCAATGAGTTTACGAAGTCGGTGGAGATCACCGACATCATGATCTCGAAGCTGGATGGCACCTCCAAGGGCGGCATCGCTTTCTCGGTCGCCAAGGCGCTCGGTACGCCAATTTCGTACATCGGAACCGGAGAGAGGGCCACTGACCTGGCCGAGTTCCAGCCAGCCGCCTATGTCGATTCGCTGTTCTTCGGCGAAGGTGAGGGATTCTAGTTCATGTTCGAAACACTCTCCGATCGCCTCAACGAAACGTTTGGCAAGCTCAATCGAAAGGGACGCCTTACCGAACCAGATGTCGACAATGCGATGCGTGAGGTGCGGCGAGCGCTCCTCGAAGCCGACGTCAACTTCAAGGTCGTCAAGGAATTCGTCGCCTCGGTGCGCGAGCGGGCGGTGGGCCAGGATGTGCTCAGATCGCTGACACCGGCCCAGACGGTCATCGGCATCGTCAACGAGGAACTGATTTCGGTGCTCGGCGCCGAACAGGTTCCACTCAACATATCGGATCGTCCTCCCCAAATCATCCTCATGGTTGGGCTCAATGGCGCCGGCAAGACCACCCATACCGGCAAACTCGCGGTCCATCTCCGGAAGCAGGGCAAGAATCCGCTGATGGTTGCCGCCGATGTCTACCGACCCGCCGCGATTAACCAGCTGCAGTCGCTGGGCAAGCAGGTCAACGTCGCTGTTTACGATGAAGGGACCAAGGCTGATCCCGTTGAAATCGCTCGAAACGCGATCCGGTTTGCCAACGAGCGGGGATTCAACACGGTCATTGTCGACACTGCCGGTCGCCTCCAGATCGACCAGCCACTGATGCAGGAACTCGTGCGCATCAAGGACGCGGTCTTGCCGTCAGAGATTCTGCTCGTCGCGGACGCAATGACGGGGCAGGAAGCTGTTAGCGTGGCCGAGGAGTTCAACGCGAGGCTCGATCTCACGGGTTTGGTCCTAACCAAGATGGACGGCGACGCACGTGGCGGCGCGGCGCTTTCGATTCGCGCGGTCACCGGCGTGCCAATCAAGTTCATTGGCACGGGAGAGAAACTCGACGCGCTGGAACCGTTCTATCCCGACCGGTTAGCTGGTCGCATCCTGGGGATGGGCGACGTCGTCTCGCTGATCGAGCGCGCCCAGGAACAAACGGACGACAAGGAGGCTGAGCGCTTACAGAACCGGATGATCAAGGGCCAGTTCGATCTCGAAGACTTCCTCGACCAGCTTCAGAAAATCAAGAAAATGGGTCCCCTCAGCCAGATCATGGAAATGATTCCTGGACTTGGCCAACAAATGCGCCAGGCCAAGGCCCAAATATCCGATGACGACTACAAACAGGTTGAAACGATCATTCGAGGCATGACCCCATGGGAACGTCGGCATCCCGAGCGGGTCGATCACGGCCGGCGGCGGCGGATCGCGCGCGGTAGCGGTGTTGAACGTCAGGATGTGAATCGACTTCTGACCCAGTTCAAGGACATGCAGAAGATGATGGGGCAGTTCGGTCAGATGGCCAAAAAAGGCAAGATGCCCAAGAACTTGCCGTTCGACCTTTAATCCAAGCGTAGATGCGGGATTGCGAAGGGGCGGCGATTGCAAAGGGGGCGGCGATTGCCGACCCCTTTCACCTTGACCTCGAATTTAGTCTATGCTAAATTAGCTTTGGTGAATATATCGCGTTGCCGGACCTTGATTAGGAGCCGTTGACCGCATGAGTCTCTCGCCCCACGTCTCTCGCCCGATCTCGAATCGTTGGCGGCCACTGTTCATCGCCGCCGCGATTCCCATTCTTGCCGGGCGCGGCATCACAACCACCTCTGCCACCGATGGCGCGGAAAACGTAGTCGGGACCACCGGTCAGGTGTCGGACCTGCTCCGGAACGTCGGCGGCGATCTCCTCAACGTGCACGGACTGATGGGTCCTGGTGTCGATCCCCATTTGTTCAAGGCTAGCGAGCAAGACGTGATTGCCCTGATCGACGCGGACGCAATCTTTTACAGCGGCCTGCACCTGGAAGGCACTCTCGGAGAGGTGCTTGAACAACTGGGCAAACGGTCGCCTGTCGCCGCCGCCGGCGAAGGCGTCCCGACTGAAGAATTGATCCGGCCGGAAGACGATGCCTTTGACGGTAACCCGGACCCCCATTTCTGGTTCGATCCGGCCCTCTGGTCATACGCGGCCGATCACTTCGCCCACGCACTCGCCGAGCTGGACGAATCCCATGCCGAGACCTATCTCGAGAACGCCGAAGCCTACAGAGTGCAACTCGCCGAACTGGACGAATACGCACGCCAACAGTTTGCGAAGGTTCCCGAGCGCAGCCGAATCCTTGTCACGGCCCACGATGCTTTCGGTTATCTGGGCAGGCGGTACAACCTCCGTGTGGTCGGTCTCCAGGGCATCAGCACCGCAACCGAAGCGGGGGTGCGCGATGTCCAAACCATCGCCGACCTCCTGGTCGAGAATCAGGTGCAAGCTATCTTCGTGGAGACAAGCGTTCCGGAGCGCACCATCGAAGCCGTCCAGGTCGCGGCTGCCGATCGCGGTTGGAACGTGGAAATCGGAGGTTCGTTGTACTCCGATGCCATGGGCGAGGAAGACACTGAAGAGGGGACGTATGTGGGAATGATGCGCTACGACGTTGACACCATTGTCACCGGTCTGTCAGGAGAAACATCGTCATGAGCCGGGCCACTACCGCTGAACCGTTCTCAACAAGACAAGACGCACCGAGCGTGATCGAAGTCCGCGATCTCACCGTTGCCTACAACGAATCTCCCGTCCTCTGGGATGTCGATCTCGATGTCCAACTCGGCAAGGCGACAGCCATCGTCGGTCCAAACGGCGCCGGCAAGAGCACGCTCCTGAAGGCGATTCTGGGCCTTGTCCCAATTGCCGCGGGGGCGACCCGCGTGTTTGGGAGCGAGCTGAATTCCGTTCGTCAGCGCATGGCCTATATCCCGCAGCGTGGGTCGGTGGACTGGGACTTTCCGACAAACGCGCTCGACGTCGTAACGATGGGCCGCTATGGACGAATCGGTTGGTTTCGGCGACCGGGCAAGGCTGACCGCGCGATTGCCGAGGAGTGCCTCGCCAAGGTCGGCATGTCCCAATTCGCAAAACGCCAAATTAGCCAGCTCTCCGGAGGTCAGCAGCAACGCGTTTTCCTGGCTCGCGCCCTCGCCCAGGAAGCCGATCTTTACCTGATGGACGAGCCATTTGCCGGTGTCGACGCCGTCACCGAGCGCGCCATTGTCCAATTGCTTCACGATGTTCGCGACGCGGGCAAGACCGTCGTCGCCGTTCATCACGATATCGAATCCGTGACCGAGTACTTCGACAATGTGGTGTTGCTGAATGTGCGGCTCATTGAATCGGGTCCGGTTTCCCAAGTGTTCACGGAGGAGAACCTGCGCCGTACCTATCACCCGCCCTCGCATCCGATTGGGTTTAACGGCCAGGGGTCGACATTGCGGGCCGGTTCCGAAATGACTCCGATGGAGGCAATGCTGAGGTGAATCCCATGGCATTTCTCGGACTCGACATCACCTGGGACTCAACCCTGCGAAACGTCATCCTCGGTTCGATGATTCTCGGACTGACAAGCGGGGTGCTGGGGTCGTTCGCGGTCCTGCGCCGGCAAAGTCTGATTGGCGACGCCCTGGCCCACGCCGCATTGCCTGGCATTTGCCTCATGTTCATGTTCACGAGCACACGCTCAAGTGAACTTCTGCTTCTCGGAGGCGCGCTCAGCGGCTTGCTTGGCACGATCGTCCTGATCGCGATCACCCGATGGTCATTGGTCAAGGAGGAAACCGCGCTCGGGATCGTGCTCAGTGTCTTTTTCGGATTCGGAATTCTGTTGTTGACCCGGATCCAGCATTCCGGCGATGCCGGGCAAAGTGGATTGGACCGCTTCATCTTCGGTCAGGCCGCAACCATTCTGCCACGCGATGTCGCGGTAATGGGCATCGTCGCGACGGTTGCGATCGGGCTGGTAGTAATGATGTTCAAGGAGTTCAAGATCATCACTTTCGATCCTGCCTATGCCGCTTCGATTGGCATGCGGCCCGGTTTGTTCGGAGCGGTGTTGGCTGGATTGTTGGTGCTCGCCGTAATGATCGGTTTGCAGACGGTCGGAGTCATCCTGATGGTCTCGCTGCTCATTGCACCGGCCGTGGCGGCGCGTCAATGGACCAACAGCTTATCCGCGATGGTCATTCTCGCTGGAGTCTTCGGGATGGTGGCCGGTGTTGCCGGTTCGGTGACGAGCAGTCTCGTCGATCGGCTTCCGACCGGTCCGATGATTGTGATTGCGGCGTCAATCATCGTGATCGTCTCCCTCCTCTTCGCCCCGAATCGCGGTGTGCTTTCTACCTATCGCTCCCGTCGGCTGCGGGCAGCGCGATTCAAGGCAGAGTTGGCATTGGCCGATCATCACGGAGTATCCCGATCATGAGCGCCCCCACCATCATCATGGTCACGGGCGCATTGGTCGGCGCATCCTGTGGCCTGATCGGCGCCTTCCTCGTGCTACGGCGACTCGCCCTGATGGGCGATGCAATCAGTCACAGCGTGTTGCTTGGCATCGTGATGGTATTTGCCGTCACCCACTCCCGATCGCCACTCTGGATGGCGATTGGCGCCGGGGCAGTGGGCTTGCTCACCGTCGCCCTCGTCGGCTGGATCCAACGCACCAACCTGGTCAAGGAAGATGCGGCGATCGGTCTCGTCTTTCCGTTCCTGTTTGCGATTGGCGTATTCATGATCTCGCGCTTTCCGACCACGGTGCACATCGACGTCGACGCCGTGTTGTTCGGGGAAATCGCCTATGTGCCTCTCTACCACCTCGAATTGTTCGGGCGGGACCTCGGTGTTCAGGCATTCTGGACACTCGGCACGATGCTCGTGATCGATCTCATCTTCGTCGCATTCCTCTACAAGGAGTTGAAACTCTCGACGTTCGACGCCGGATTTGCGGCCGCGATCGGAATGTCGCCAATCGTGCTTCACTACATGTTGATGGGAGCGGTTTCGGCGACAACCGTCGTCGCCTTCGACGCCGTTGGCGCCGTGCTGGTTGTGGCGATGCTGGTGGTGCCCGCCGCCACTGCCCAATTGCTTACGCGACGATTACCGGTTGTCCTGGTGCTGTCGATGACGCTTGGCGCCAGCTCGGCAGTCATCGGCTATTACCTGGCGAGATCGATCAACGGCTCGGTCGCGGGCGCAATGGCGACGACACTCGGCCTCATGTTCGTGTTCGCCTACCTCTTCGGCCCGGTTCAGGGGATGTTGGCGAAGTTGGCGCGACGGCACAGGCAACGTCAGGACTTTCTGCGCGAACTCCTGATCTCACACGTCGCCGCCAAGCCTGGCGGAGTCTCGGTTGAAAGCCTCGACCATGACTTCGGCTGGGCCAAATCGACGACGTCTCGGGCAATCCGCGATGCCCGCTCCCAGAATCGGTTGGCTCTGGACGACAATGGGATGCTCACGGCCCAACCGTGATTTGGCTCGCCGTCGTCCGGTCAACGCTGACCAGGAGATATATCAATGAATGAAAGTCTCCCCAAACCTCCAGCCACGCCGCCAGGAGCACGCTTCGGTGGCGAGACCCGAGTCACGACCGCGATGGAAGACTATCTTAAGGCCGCATATAAGCTCGAACTGGATGGCCGTGCCGTGACGACCTTGCGACTTGCCGACGAGCTCGGCCTGAGTGGCCCCTCGGTTACGAACATGGTGAAACGGCTCGATGAACTCAACCTTGCCGTTCACAACCGCTACCACGGCATCTCACTCACGGATACAGGTCGCCGCGTTGCACTTGAGGTGATTCGTCACCATCGACTGCTTGAGCTCTATCTCAGCGAAGCATTGGGGTACAACCTCGATGAGGTCCACGTTGAGGCCGAGCGACTCGAACATCATGTTTCGGAGGAACTGGAGGCGCGAATGGAACGGGCCTTGGGATTTCCCCAGTTCGATCCTCATGGCGATCCGATTCCGGATCGTGAGGGTCATCTGCCGTCAATCGAAGACATCCCGCTCAACCTCATGTCCGAGGGCCAAGTCGGACGCGTCAGTCGTGTGAGTGATCGCGACACCGACCGGCTCAGCTACCTGTTCGGTCTGGGTGTAAGACCTGGAGCGAGGATTAATGTCCTCGACGCCATGCCGTTCGACGGACCAATTCGCGTCCAGGTGAATGAGGTCGAACAACTGCTCCCTCACTCCGTGGCTCAGTTGGTGCGAGTCGAGCCAGATTCCTGACTTCTACTTCCTGATCCACTCCGCGGCCAATGCTTTGCGCTCATTGGAGTCAAGCTGGGGGATGTCGTACTTTCCGGCCTCCCGTCGTTGACGCATCGCCTCGTAAAGAGAGACAGCGCAAGCCACCGATACATTGAGGCTCTCGACCATCCCCTGCATCGGGATCCCCACCGTGCCGTCGGCCAGTGCGATGGCCATCTCCGATACACCTCGTTGTTCATTGCCAAACACCAGCGCCATCGGCGCGACAAGGTCCAACGAATATAAATCGACAGTGTCTTCATGACGAGCAGCGGCAAAGATGCTGACGCCTCCCGAGCGCAGCGTCTCGAAACAAGCCTCAATAGATTCATAGAAGTGGGTCCGCACCCACTTCGCGGCCGACCCGGATGTGGTTCGATTGAGCGCCGTCCGAGGCGGTTCGTCATGCACATAGATGAGATGCACGTCAAGCACACCGACGGCGTCGCACGATCTGAGGACGGCGCTCACGTTGTGGGGATCGTGCACATCTTCCAGAATCACGGAGAGTGTGGGTTGCCGCCGTTTCAGCACAGCATCCATGCGCTCTCGCCGCCGCGACGTGCGCGGAAAGCGTGAAGACTTGCCCTGTTCCGGGAGGTGACCAAGGTTCTTCGTTCGATCCGCCGGCACGGGCAGTCCCAGGTCCTTTTTTGACCGCTCCCGCCAACTCATTGCCCGTTTCTCGACCGCGAGTTCCCCCGCAGACGCGTGAGGATTGTCTGGTCCGGATTGACTCCACGCGATCGCTCATCCTGGCGTTCAGTCGTCGGCGAAGAGGGATCGATGATCTCCTCGCCAAGGATAGTGAGCGTGAATCGGTTGACGATCGATGCCACGAGCGCTGGCCCAATGAGCAGCATCGGCAGTACAGTAATCGACATGACGAAGATGAGGATCACCATCAGCAGACTAAGCCCAATGCTCATGAACGGGCGGCTCACCAGCACATACATCGCTCCTCGAAACGCATTCCTCACGCCGGAGTCCATCGACCCGGCGACCGAAAAGGCATAGAGGGTCAGGATGAAGAGCAGCACGATCATGACCAGCCACAATGGGATCATCGGCGCGAGCGTGTGGTTGGAACCAGCAAAATAGGCGAGATTCCAGATCAACATCGCCAGGAACGGAATTGTCAGAAGTGCAATACCCCACGATCGTTTCCACGATGACCTGAATATCTCGATCGCGTCTGACACTTCCGGCGGCGCCGCCATTCGCCGGGGATCGGCCAGCGCGGCCAGCGCAACGGTGGCGGGCGGCCCGGTCACAATCAGGATGGCGCACACCCACCAGAGCAATGAAAACAGGGAAAGGATCATGAATTGGTCGAAGAGGTCCCGCACACCGCGCCAGAACAGTTTCAGGAAAAGCACGCTTCTTGCCCAAGCCTTTTCATACATGCCTCGATCGGCGCCGATTGGACTCGACTCGGGCATTGTACTTGGCACGGCCATCGACAGAGGTTCTAGCCAGCACCGTCGCCCGCTGCCGGAAGCTCCGGCACGATTCGCATTATGAAGCGACGGTCGAACGTGGGAGCGCAGCGGCTGCACGACCACACGCCTTTACGCCGCCGACCTACCGTCAGCCCGCATCCAGGGCATCGATACTGGTGCTTGACCGGTCGACGCCGAACTGGCCTCAGTGTCGATCGAATCTCCTCGAGCGAGGCTCCAGTCGTCGCCGCGACCCTGTGCGCTATGCGGTCGTGGCCGTGATGCGAATGCCGCCGCCGATCGCCATTGAGATGATCGCGCATGTGGATCAACTCCTCCGCAACGACCAGTTCAAGCGCTCGCGGTCTATCGGTGTCGATCCGCTCAAGGTTGATCAAGACGGCATGTTGCCGGGTGCGGCGAACGAAACAGTACGCCCCGCCATAGGAGGAGGGCGCCAACCGTCCAATCCACTGGCGGAAGGTCGCGCGGCTCGTCGTCACCATCAGCGCTTCGGTGGGAAGGGCAAGCAACCCAACATACCGATCAAGGAGGCGGATGAGCTCGTCATCGCAATTGTCGAGAAGCAAGCGAACCTCAGGGACGTGTGCGTTCAGCAGCGAGAATCCGTGCTCATGATGTGGTTGCATTCTACAATGGAAGGACGATCCGCTCTTGACCGGCGGTGGAAAAGAAAGCTCGCGCACGCCATGGATTCCGGGCCAACACGACCTCGACTCGAGGCTCGCCAAACGACTGAGCGGCCGCATGTGCTGATCGTCAGCGACGATCTCGACCTGGCCGAATTCCTGTCGGAAGGGCTACCTCTTGGGGGGTTCTGGACATCGGTGATTGCCAACGGCCTTCAGGCCCTGGAGGTTTTTCGACTCCGCCAGTTCGATCTCATCGTTGTCGATGCCGGAATGGGAAGTTTCGACGCGCTTGAGTTCCTGCGCCGGCTTCGCGGACTCTCCAGCCTCGATCGAACGGGTGAATCGCGCTCCCTGACGCCGGCCGTGCTGATCCTCAACGACCTTAACGAACCTCCCCCTTCTTCAGACAATGATCTCGGGATTGCCGCCAGGTTACAACCGCCACTGGAGTTGGAAGATGTCGTTCGAACGCTCCACGACGTCTTCGAGGCATGGCGCCGGCGCTACCCAGACACCCCACTCGCCGATTCGGCGAGTTTTCGCGCTTTCTGACGCTTCTTTCGACCGCCGCCAAGTTCCACGATTTCCCCGGTCACCGCGAATACCACCCGTTCGCAGATATTTGTCACACGGTCCGCAATTCGTTCAATGTTGTGGGATGCCCAGAGCAAATGAGTGGCACGGTGAATCGTGTCCGGATCGGCCATCATACTGGTCATGAGGTCGCGGACCACCTGTTCGTGCAACACGTCGACCTCGTCGTCCCTGGTGGCGACCCGCCGCGCGATCTCATCGTCCTGGTCAACAAATGCCGTAATCGCGTTTTCCAGCATCTCTCGTGCGATCAGGCTCATCCGTGGGATATCAACGAGTGGCTTGAGTAATGCTTCGTCAGAGGTATCGATCACGATCTTGGCAATCCCGGCGGCATGGTCCGCCATCCGCTCCAGGTCTGTGTAGATTTGCAAGGCGGCGGCGATCATGCGCAAGTCACCAGCCATCGGACCCTGCGTCGCAATCAGGGTCAGGGCGCGTTCTTCACCGGTCCAGCGAGCCGCGTTGATGATCTTGTCATCCTTGCGGACTTGCTTGGCAAGGCCCACATCCTGCGTTTGCAAGGCTTCGATCGCACGCGCAATCGCCTTGTCGACCATGCTCGCCATCTCGACGGCATTGTCGCGAAGTTCTTGAATCTGGTGTTCAAACGTCACTCGAGTCATGGATTCCCCTAACCACTTTTGTCGCGAGGTGCATCACGGTTGACTGACTGGACTGCGATCGGGCGGAACGAGCTTCGTCAGCTAGCGAAATCTTTGCCGCGGCCAATTCGGTCAACCACGTGGAAATACGCTCCTGGTGAAATCGGTCGCAAGTCACTTTGGGCGTCAACGGTGGACGCCTCGGCCGCTATCCGAACTTACCGGTGATGTAATCCTCGGTGCGGCGATCGTCGGGATTCGTAAAAATCTTTTCGGTCGGACCGGATTCAACCAATATCCCTTGACGTTGTTCATTGAGCGAAAAGAAGACCGTCTTGTCCGAGACGCGCGCCGCCTGCTGCATGTTGTGGGTAACGATGATGATCGTGTAGTTCGCTTCCAACTCGCGCAGCAACTCCTCGATCTTCAGGGTCGATATCGGATCGAGCGAACTGGCCGGCTCGTCCAACAGGATCACATCCGGATTGATTGCCAGCGCTCGGGCAATGCACAAGCGCTGCTGCTGACCGCCGGACAGGTCCATGCCGTTGTCCTTCAGCTTGTCCTTGACCTCATCCCACAGGGCAGCCTGGCGCAGACAGCGCTCGACATGTTCGCTCATGTTGCCCTTGTAACCGTTGATCTTGGCGCCCCAGGCGACATTCTCGTAGATGCTCTTGGGAAACGGATTCGGCTTCTGGAAAACCATCCCGATCCGACGACGCACTTCAACCGGATCGACCCTCGGACCCAAAATCTCTTGCCCAAAATAGAGAATGCTGCCGCTCACCTTGGCCGATGGCACGAGATCGTTCATGCGGTTGATGCATCGAATCACGGTGCTCTTGCCGCAACCGGAAGGACCGATCAGCGCCGTGATCCTGTTCTTCGGGACTTCGATATTGACGCCGGTGACGGCGAGAAAGTTGCCATAGTGCACACTCACGTCCTTGAGTTGCACAACCAATTCCTCGTTCTCGAAGCCCTTGGACTCCTTGAACGAACTCGCCGCCATTTTCGCGATCGGCGCGTTCTCCTGCGTTTGCGTTGCCATACCTACATCCTGTTCTTTTTGCTCAACCGCTGCCGAAGAATAATTGCAAATGCGTTCATCGAAAGCAAAATAATCATTAGCACGATAATCGACGCGGCTGTCAGGTTCTCAAACTCCCGTTGGGGGCGGGCCGACCAGTTGTAAATTTGGACCGGCATGGCAGTGAACCCACTAAACGGACCGTCAGGCCGAGTCAACACCAGGCTCGACGCGCCGACCACAAGGAGCGGCGCCGTTTCGCCGATCGCTCGCGACATCGAGAGAATCATGCCGGTCAGGATGCCAGGCATCGCGGTTGGCAATACATGAGATCGCACCGTTTGCCACTTGGTCGCGCCGAGTCCATAAGACGCTTGGCGAAGTCCAAGCGGCACGGCCCGAATTGACTCCTGGGAAGAAATCACGACGACCGGGAGAATCAAGAGACCCATGGTCAGTGCTCCCGCGGAGATGCTTCGTCCCATGTTGAACCACTGGACAAACAATGCGAGTCCTAGCAAGCCATAGACGATAGACGGAACGCCGGCAAGATTGGAGATGTTGGTCTCGACAAATCTGGTAAAACGATTTCGAGGGGCATACTCTTCGATGAAGATTGCAGTCCCGACGCCAACGACAAACGAGAATGCCGCCGATCCAATGACGATCCAGATCGATCCCCAGATCGCCGAGTTCATACCGGCCATCTCCGGCGTTCTGGAAGGCATGTCGAGAATCAAATGCCATGACAGCCAGCTCCACCCTGACTGAACCAGCGACCACAACAGCATTCCGAGTATCACAATCGCGATTGCGGTGGCGCTGAAGAAGAGCCACTGCCATATACGGCCAACCGTGCGCCGCGCATCAATTCTGGGATTCCAGCGAGCAGTCGTCGCGTTGGCTGCTTCGAGATGCCTATCGGTCTCCGCGCGGGCGCTCATTGGTACTCCTCTCGGAAACGTCGCGAAATCCATTGACTGGTGAGGTTCATTGCGAATGTCATGATAAACAACAGGAGTCCAACGGCGAAAAGTGAGTGGAACTGCACGCTTCCGTTCGACACATCTCCTGAAAACGTTTGAGCAACGAATCCCGTCATCGTTTGCATGCTGCCCGTAGGATCCCAGGGTCCATCCGGCCCTTGGCCAGCCGGACGGCTGCCCGCGGCCAGGGTGACCGCCATGGTTTCACCGATCGCTCGTGAGATTGCCAGAATAAACGACGCGATCACGCCCGAGATCGCCGCTGGGAGTATGACCTTAACTGACGCTTCGAACCTGGTCGCTCCCAGGCCGTAGGCGGCTTCGCGCAATGACCGTGGAACGGCCGTCATCGCGTCTTCGGAAAGCGAAGCAACAAGCGGCAAGGTCAAGATGCCGACCGCAATTCCCGCGGCCAGACCATTGAACACTCCTACGTCCATAATCCGTTGGAGAATATTGGGAGTCAGAAACTTGAGTGCGAAAAACCCGTACACGATTGTTGGAACTCCGGCCAAAATCTCAAGAATCGGTTTGACAATTGCCCTCGTCCTCTCTCCCGCATACTCACTCATGTAGATTGCGGACATGATGCCGAGCGGTATCGAGACGCAGGCCGAGATCGCCGCGATCATCAACGTTCCACGAATAAGGGGCAGGACACCAAATTTGGCGTCTGCGGGGAACAGCGCAGTCCATTCATTCCCCAACAGGAAGTCCCAAACGGGTACCTCCCTGAAGAAATTCAGCGACTCATAGACCAGGATCAAAACGATGCCGACCGTTGTGACCAAGGTAAATGTTGCGCAGGCCGTCAGTATCCATTTTATGAACTGCTCCACCAAGGTCCGCTTGCGTTTGCCCGAAAGGTTCAGAGGTGGCCTTGGACTCCCCGACTTCACGGTTCCTCCATAAACAGCATCTGTCACGAACTTTCACCTCGCTTACGTTTCCTGTCGGTGTCCGCAGTTGGTTCAATCAGGTGCGAGTATCGGCTACCGGTAACAATGACACATGAGCCCAGTCGCTCTCTGAGAGCGGCCGGGCCCATGGGCGAAGATAACGCTAGGCCGCGGGAGATGCTTCCGGGGTAGCTTCACCACCCTCGCTGTCCGGAGCGGTCTCGCCAGAAATGGCGCCTTCGAGCTTGTCTTGCTCGGCCAGGATCACCTCGTCCGGAAGCGCAACATATCCAACGTCCTCCGAGAGTGTCCCCGAATTTGCCAACATGAAACGCATGAATTCCTGCAGGGCCGGATCACTCTGCAGCATTTCCGCGTTCACATACTCGAAGAGCGGTCGGGAAAGCGGCGAGTATGAGTTGTCAGCGATGGTCTCAATCGTCGGCTCGACGGGACCATTGCCGCCGTCAATTGGGACAACTCGCAAGGTGTCCTGATTCTCGGCGTAGTAGGCGTACCCGAAGTATCCAAGCGCGTTCACACTTCCGGCAACGCCCTGGACGAGCACGTTGTCGTCCTCGCTCGGGATGTAATCGGTCCGCGGGCTCACGTCATCACCGAGAATCACTTCATTGAAGTAATCGAAGGTGCCAGAATCTGCCCCCGGTCCGTACAGCTCAATTGCTTCGGCCGGCCAATCAGGATTGATGTCCGACCAGTTAACGATCGTGCTGTCCGACTTCCACAGTTCGTGCAATTGCTCTACCGTCAACGAATCGACCCAGTCGTTCTCGCTGTTCACCACTACGCTGAGTCCATCGTAGCAAACGGTGAACTCGAAGTAGTCGATGCCGTTCTCTTCGGCAAGCACCGCTTCATCGTCTTCAATCGGTCGTGAAGCGTTCGAAAGTGCGGTCTCGCCTTCAACAAATCGGACGAAACCACCTCCAGTGCCCGAAACTCCGTTGGTGATCGAAATGCCGGGGGCGATCGCGGCGAACTCTTCGATCACCGCCTCGGTGAACGGCGCTACTGTCGACGAGCCGTCGGCCTCGAAGGCGCCTTCCATTTCAGCGATGTCGTCCGGGGCCTCGTACTCGGTCTGGGCGGCGACGATGCCAAGCCTGGCCAGTGGCGCCGCGGCGAAGATTGCCGCCGAACCGATGACGACCTTGCGACGTGTGAACTGTGCCATATCCTGAGTCCTCCCAATGGTGGAAACGAATCCCGGTGCGCGAACGTCGCTCACCGTGCTGTAGCCGGCGGGCAGACGCAAAAATCCGGCCCGCAACGACGCAAACCTACCGCTCGTGATTCACCGCAACCTGCGGCAACGACGTAGCTTCCGGCAGTTCCGCGGATCGCTGATCTGGACCGACCGTAAATCGATACCCCGCGCCATACACGGTTCGAATGCAGTCGTGGGTCAAACCAGCCTCATGGAGCTTGCCGCGAAGCCAGGAAATGTGAACATCGACCGTGCGTTCGTCCACGTAGACATCTTTCCCCCAAACGGTGTCTAGCAACTCCTGCCGCTGAAACACCTTGCCGGGTTCCATCGCCAGGGTTGCCAGTAACCCAAATTCCTTGGGGCGTAGTTGGAGTTCTCGTCCGCGTACCGTGACCCGACGGCGATCCGGCTCGATCTGGAGGTTGCCGCGAAAGAGGACGCCCGGAGGCCGCGCGGAAACCACCGCTCGTCGTCGCACCGCCGCCCGGACCCGGGCCAGCAGCTCGCGCAAGGCGAATGGTTTGACCACATAATCGTCAGCGCCGAGTTCGAGCCCGTCGATCCGATCCTGTTCCTCGCCCCGGGCCGAGAGCATCAACACCGGAATGGAATGGACACGGCGAATCGCCCGGAGCACCTGGAATCCGTTCAGCCCCGGGAGCATCACATCCATGATCACCAGATCGAGCCTATCTCCCTCGCGTTCGACGGTGTCGAGTGCTGAAGGACCATCGGCCACTGTCAACACCTCGTAACCTTCGCGAACAAGATTGAAGGCAAGCGTGCTCCGCAGTGTCGGATCGTCCTCAACCAGGAGAACCGTTGCACGTTCGCTTCGCTCGTTCGTCGGCGCCGTCATCGACCAACCCCATCTCCGCCATCGCTCGAACCACGTCGAGTTCACGCTGGAAGCATAGGGATCTAGAATTAATGCCCGGTAAGCGGAGTGTTAAATCTGAGGAAGCGCTCGGTAAAATAGTGAGCGCGCTAGGAAACCGGAGTTAGGGCCGGACCGGGCGACGACGGCTGCGCCTGCGCGAGATCGGCCGGCGTGCTCGTCCCGGAGTCGAGCAACGACGCCGCCGCACGGACGAGCGGGTCTCCTTGCCGCGAGCCATTTTCCCCAGTAGTCATCAACACGTCGGGCATGATCCCTGCGTCCTCGATGCGGCCCTGGCTCGGTGTGAACCATTCGGCGACAGTGACTCGAAGGGAGGACCCATCTTCGAAGTCGAAGATGCGCTGAACCGACCCTTTGCCGAAGGTCTGCTCCCCGATAACGAGTGCGCGATGGTAATCTCGCAACGATCCCGCCACAATCTCGGCGGCGCTGGCGGTCGTTTCATCGACGAGCACGATCAGCGGCAGCCCTGATGGAGGAAGTTCGCCATTGATTATCGGGAGGGCTGTGGCCCCATCGGGGCTGGTGGAGGTGTCTTCGAACAGGGCCGGTCCCTCACTCGCGGCCAGGAATCGACCGATCGTCTCCTGGGCGGATGTCACCCACCCGCCACCGTTGCCCCGCAAATCCAGGACGATCCCGGTTGCGCCAATAACTTCTGCCTCGGCTATCGCCTGATCAAGTTCCTCAGTCGTCCGGTCCCCAAAAATATCGATCTCAATCCGCATGTAGGTTGTTCCAGGAACCAGTTCCCAAGCTACGGGATGAACGATGATTGCTTCCCGTTCCATCGAAATGTCAGTCGTTGCTTCGTTTCCCGGCGCCAGAATCGTCATCGTCACGGTAGAACCGACCGGACCGCGAAGATCGCTTCCATCAAGTCCTTCACTGGTGGAGTCGACCGGCCGGTTGTCGATTCGGACCACGATGTCGCCGGACGAAATGCCCGCGCGCGATGCCGGCGTATCGAATCCGACCTGTGCGACCGACACGACCTCGTCGACCATCAGGAGCGTCACGCCGATTCCACCATATTCGCCATCGAGCTGTTCGGCCGCGACTTGGGCGTCTGCCGGAAGCAGATATCGGGTGTAATCGTCGTTGAGGCTCGTGAGCATGCCGCTGATCGCATGCTGTTCCAGCGAATCAATGAACTGCACTTGCTCGTCGGCATCTGTCGGGCGGTAATAGTAATTATCGGTGACCACATCAGTCACCGCGTCAAGGTCGCGGAAGGACGAGCGGACCGCCGCATCTTCTCCAAACGTCTCTCGCCCAACGAACAGTCCTCCGGCCATGCCCACCATCAAAACGAGCAGGAACAAACCCGTCATGCGAACATAGAAGTGCGTCATTGACATCCCGCCTCGACTGGATTTGGGTGATTGGCGGTGACCCTCGCTCATGTCAATGAATTCCTCCGGTAGTACGCTGTTCGTGAGCCGGTTTCCGGCAACGATTCTGGACGATTGGGCAGCAGACGCGCTGCGCTCTGGAAGTGGTTCATGCCATGTTGCTTGTCGTAGATGTTGGAAACACGAACACCGTTTTTGGCGTGTTCGAGGACAACTCCGCCACCATCGCGGCGTCGGCCCGGATGTCCACCAGGCGAGACCGAATGCCCGACGAATGGTACGCGATCCTTGCTCCGGTCCTGGATGCCGCAAGCGTCCCGCGTGACCAGATAACCGACATGGTGATTTCGAGCGTCGTGCCCAGTGTGACCCGCTGGCTCACTGAAATGGCGCACGATCGACTGCGGCTGGAGCCAATGATTGTTGGAGTCAATCTTAACCTCGGAATCGGCATCGACTACTCCCAACCACGAGAGATCGGAGCTGACCGGCTCGTCAACTCGCTTGCCGCGTTCACGAAATACGGCGCTCCGTTGATATCGATCGATTTTGGAACCGCGATCAACTTCGATGTTGTGGACCATAACGGCAACTACATCGGCGGGGCGCTTGCGCCCGGTTTGGTCGTCGCGCTCGAGGCGATGACCGCCAAGGCGGCACGGTTGTTCACCGTAGACCTGGTCAAACCAGCGCGGGCAATAGGCCAATCCACGACCGAGGCGATCCAATCGGGGATCGTGCTCGGGTATCTCTCTTTGATCGAGGGTATGATCCAGAGGATAAGGGTGGAGCTTGAGGGTGAGCCCACCGTGATTGTCACCGGCGGCTACAGCGAAATCTTTGCCGAGGCGTCGCCACTGGTTAACGCCTATGAACCGGACCTCACGATCGAGGGCCTTCGGCTCGTGTTTGAGTTGAATCGACCCTCTAACACTCCACGTCGAACCTAAATAGGAAATGCGAGGTTCGGAGTCCTGTGTGTTGGCGACCCACACGGTCGCCGGTCTGAGTCGCTGAGGGCGTGGTTTTGAGCGTGGCAGCTTTGATAACGTTCTGCACTGGCCATCTCCGCGGCGCCGACACACTGTCACATCGGGTATCATGTGGACCTCACACCCCGTGGACGGCAGTCCGTTTCAATCACGCCCTCCATGTCAAATCTGTCAACAATGCGTCATTAAGTCACACTGGCGCCCTGATCATTGCTCAGGAGACTTCATGGACCGTTCCCGCAGACGTCCATCACTCCCGACTGCAGCGTCACGACCATGCCTGCCCACTTTAGCGGCCCTGGGCCTGGAGGATGACGAAGCCTCGTTGGAACGTGACTGGCGCCCGACCGCGCTGAAGGCGTACCTACCACGCCCGTCCCGGAGGCGATTTCTTCACCCAACCCCCAGTGTGGGGGCAGGCATCATTGCTGTGGCGGCGATTGTTGTCCTCCTTCCCATGCTCTTCCCCGGCGCGGAACCGCTCGATGAAGACATGGGTCGGCTCCCGAACGAAGCGCTCCCGCAATTTGCGCAAATTTCTCTGGCGATCATCCCGGTGGCCTCGCCGGAACCGGATGTGGCAGCCGCTCCCGTCGTCAACTCAACCTCGACGATCCGACGGGGAGGTGACAATCAGCACGATGGGTCGGCTAGCGTTCCGACGCCGCCCCCACCCGACGACCCGGTCCTCATCTGGTTGCCCGAAATCCTCGCCGCCGCCGAGGAAACCGGGGTGTCGCCATCGCTCATCGCGAGCATGATTCATGTCGAGTCGCAAGGAAATCCCGCGGCCGTATCGCCGCACGGCGCGCGCGGGCTGATGCAAATCATGCCGCGACATCTTGATGCCCAGGGCCTGCCCGAACACTTATGGCTTGACCCTGCCTCTAACATCATGGCCGGCGCCCGATTGCTTGGGTGGCACATTGAGCGCCATGGCACGCACTGGGACGGAGTCGCCCACTACTTCGGCATCGGTTGCGACGGATTCAACTGCACCGACGGCTATGTGCGCAATGTACTTGCGTGGGAGGCGCATTACGCGCCGCTGATCGCTGCGTATCGCACGTCCTGAGCCGCCCATAACATTGCCCGTCACAACCCCAAACAGTATGGGACGAAGTGTCGCTGCCGCTATCCGGCTCCAATAGGTCGGTCAGTCCTCGCTGGTTGATTCTGTTGGCCCCACGAAGCTCTTTCATGGTGTACTTCCGGGGTGCTTTCATACCGGTTCTCCTGAGCCTCAGCGCACTACCAATAGGCGGCGAGGCAAACATCCAATGACCGAATGTCGGTCAATGAAAGTCTGCCGTCGCCGCTTGAGGCTGCCTTCCGCCATCAAGGGATACTGGGTATAGCTACTTCACCAAGTTATCGTCGCACGGAGGCATCCACTGTCAGGATGTTGTGTGGCCTCTTCCCCGGTGAAGGAGAGCAGGAGTGTTTCGACTCCTATAGCTACAAGTATTACGCCTATAACAGTAAAAGTCCCACTTTCGAAGTTTTTTGGTAAGTCATTGCACCTGATAACCTTCATCGCTTCATACAACCTGTTTCACGTCAATCGTTCTACAAACCTACGACGAAAAGCGTGAGGAGCACAGTCGTGATTGCTCCCACAATTGCGATCACCGTACCGACAATGATCTTGTCGCCATTTCGCTGCCAAAAGTCAGGAGCGTCTCGTTTGTGGAGGGTTATTACTGCTGGTCGCCGCTTCCTCAAGTAGACAGATTCTGTCATGACAAATAAGAGATACAGTATTTGAACACTAATCAATGACCAAGTTAGATATGGGTTTTGAAGACTGAAGATAAGTATAAGTCCGACTATAAGAAGTGCTCCGGCCAGATACATGTAGGTCTTGAGTGACATATTAATGAAGCTCATCCAACGTGTCCGCCTACGCCTGATGATTGCTAGAATCTCGTTGAATGCTCCTAGGGTTTCTGTATCGTTCTCGTTGACGCTTAGGTAGCATCTTCCCGGATTAACACTCACCCAAATTCTGGGTTGCCATGTACTTATTCTGAATTTCGGCAGCGTGTCGTACGGGATGTCTTGAAGCAATTCTAAGGACCCGATCTCGAACTCATCGCTTTCCATCGTAACCACGGGTTCTAATTTGAGGTCTTCTGGCGGTTCTGGAGGCTTGACAGCAGCGTCAGTTTCTCTGGCTCGATCGTATTCTTGCTGGATTTCTTGATACCGCTCCTGCTGTAGTTCGAACGTCCGGCGCCGGGACTCGTTGAAAGGATGACCTTTCGCCACCCGGGACAGTATTTGGTGTATGGCCTCAATATCTTCCAGATAAAGAGGGCCGATGTCCGGCATCCAGATAACCTGTGACGTATCAGGCGTCGGTACTATACGTTTGAGAGTCGGTGCTTCGGCCATTCCAGTCCCTACAGTATGAGCAAGTGACAGTCCTTCTCCATCTTACTCAACTTGCACGAACCTGACGAAGCCTCTGCCTCGTCCTGATGGCGGGCTGGCAGTGGCAGCGTAACCTCCTTGGCCGTTTGGAAGGTTGAAGCCCCCTGCACTGTCTGGATCGGTGCTCATGGCGAGGTCAGACGCAGGGGGCGCTGGCGCAATCGCGACCGCAACATCCACTGTGCCCGCAGCGGTCCCGTTCCCACCGCAGGCACAGGGATAGAAGCACCACCACGGCACCCGCAGCAGCCCTTCATACCCCAACTCACGTTCCAACCGGTCGAGCGCCCACTCTACACTTTCACTTGAAACAGTTCTCCCTGGTTTCCCATATGTCCTGAACAACCAGAAATCCTTTGCCGATTTCACCAGCCGCCATATACTGTGCAGCACAAGTCCACAAACGGCATAGGACCAAATGACCTGTTTGCGACATATTTCAGGGAAGCGAGTATGTCCCTGCCGGGGAGGATCAGCATGAAGCAGTATCCCGCGCAACGTATCAGAAACGTCGGTCTCTTTTCTCATGGCGGCGCGGGAAAGACATCGTTGACCGAAGCGTTTCTGTTCGTAACCGGCGCCACCAACCGGTTGGGCAATGCCGAGGACGGCACCACAGCGTCAGACTACGATCCGGATGAAGTCAGGCGCGGCATGTCGATCAGCACCGCCGTGATCCCGATCGAGTGGGAAGACCACAAGATTAACGTGCTGGATGTGCCGGGATACGCCGATTTCCTCGGCGAGGTCCATGCCGCGATGCGTGTCGTCGATGGCGCCGTAATCCTGGTTGACGCCTCGGCCGGGGTCGAGGTCGGGACCGAACAGGCGTGGCGGCTCGCCAATCAGTACAACCTCCCGCGATTGCTCTTCGTCAACAAGATGAATCGCGAAAACGCCGATTTTCCGCGCACCCTCGAATCGCTGCGCGCGGCGTTTGGCAATCGAGTCGCCCCCATCCACTTTCCTATCGGATCGGACAAGTCATTCCGGGGCATTGTCGATCTCCTGACCAACACCGCCCTTGTCTACCACGACAACGCCGACGGCGGTTTTGAGACCGTCCCGATCCCGGAAGAGTTGCAAGGAGATGTGGAAACCTATCGTCGTGCCCTGATCGAAAGCATCGCCGAGCACAACGAAGAACTCATGGTGCGCTATCTTGAGGACGAACCAATATCCGACGACGAGCTGTTCGACGAACTGCGTTCGTGCATTGCCGACGGCTCGGTGACGCCGATGCTGTGCGGAGCCACGCAGTACACCCTCTGCATCCAGCCATTGCTGTCGGCAATCGTTCGGGAACTCCCCGCCGCATCCGAGCGCCTCGAGCCAGCCACCGCGAACGGCTCCGAAAGCGTCCTCGCCGCGGACGTGAATGCGCCCCTCGCGGCCCTCGCCTTCAAGACAGTTGCCGATCCACACGTTGGCCGGGTCAACTATTTCCGCGTCTTTTCCGGCATGTTCAGTTCTCACTCCCATGTGACCAACACCTCCAAAGGTGAAGGGGAGCGCATCGGGCAGGTGTTCTATGCAATCGGCAAGGAGCACATTGCGACTGAGTCAGTAGGCGCCGGTGACATCGGAGGCGTCTCCAGGCTGACCACAGTCACGACCGGAGACACCATTGCCGCCGATGGATCGAACATTCTCCTCAAACCGATTTCGACTCCCGTGGCCTCCTATTCCAGCGCTGTCCACCCCAGGACGAAATCCGATCTCGACAAGTTGAGTCAAGCCCTCGTTCGTTTGCATGAGGAGGATCCATCGCTGGTCGTCTCCCGCGATCCGGCCACTGGAGAGACCCTCGTCAGTGGACTTGGGGAGCCGCACGTCCAGATCGCGCTTGAGCGAATGAGTCGTCGAAGTGGAGTCAATGTCGATCTTGACCTGCCCCGGGTGGCCTATCGTGAAACGATCGGATCGAAGACGACGAGTGAGTACAAACACAAGAAGCAAACTGGCGGCGCCGGCCAATTCGGTCACGTTTTCCTAGAGATCGAACCGCTGGAAGGCATCGACTTTGAGTTCGCTGATCGCGTTGTCGGGGGTTCCGTCCCCAAGGGCTACTTTCCGGCGGTGGAAAAAGGCATCCGCGAAGCGCTCGACTCGGGCCCACTTGCCGGATACCCCGTCGTGAACGTCCGCGCTGTGCTCACGGATGGCAGCTATCACAACGTCGACTCGAACGAAATGGCGTTCAAGATTGCCGGCAAGGAAGCGTTCAAAAAGGGCATACTCGCCGCCAATCCCGCCTTGCTGGAACCGGTGCACACCCTCAAAGTGACGGTCCCCGACGCATTCATGGGTGACGTGATGAGCGATCTCAACAGCAAGCGAGCGCACGTCAGTGGGGTCGACCCAGGGGAAGATGGCGAATCCACGATTGAAGCCAAGGCGCCGGCGGCGGAGCTTCAACGATATGCGACGGACCTGCGCTCGATCACCCAGGGACGTGGCTCGTTCACGACAGCGTTCGATCACTATCAACAGGTGCCGCCGCACTTGGCCGAGGCAATCAAGCAGGAATCAGCGGCTCGGGCGAACGGACATGTCGCCTGAGTCCAGGACCTTCCCTCGTGGACGCTGGTGACGAATCGGGTCGGGTCACGTGTCTGACCCTCTCGTTGCGGCGGAGGGATTACGTGGAGGGTGCAGCATCTCAAGTGTCGACCAGTGAACAGGCATCGACCGACGGCGCGTCGTTCCTCTATGAGATCGTATTCGATGGGGGCGCCCTGGGAAATCCCGGAGAGGGGTATGGAAGTTACGTCGTTTCCCTGGGGGGAGCGGACATTCAGCACGTTCGCCATGACTTCGGCGATAACGTGACCAACAACCAGGCGGAGTACCAGACACTGATCGAAGCGCTCTCCTGGTTGGCGTCGAAGCTTGGATCGGCGGCTGGCGAAACGAGCGTGAAGGTCAACGGCGACAGCCAGCTTGTGCTCAACCAGCTCCTGGGCAAGTGGAAAGTCAAGAACGAAGGTTTGCGACCGCTGCATCGCGAGGCCAGCGAGCTGATTCGACGATTCCGCGTTGTCTCCCTGGTTTGGCAACGTCGCGACCACTCGGTGAAGCGACTCGGACATTAACGCTTGTCTGTCTGACGCCGAGCGTGGAGACCTGTTCGCTCGATTCGCAATTTGAGCGCAAACGCAATCACCAGCACGACGACAGCGATGATGGCGAGCGGGGCCAGCGCCAAACCCGTGAGCAACTTCAGGAGCACTACTACCCCGGTTGTCGCGACTAACGCAAACAGGAGCGACGTTTGCATTGTGTTCTGGTCTCGAATCATGCCTGAACCATCCGCCCGTAAGTCTGCCGGAGGAACAACGTGCCCGCCAGGTCTATCTATCTCGCGTCTCCACTCGGGTTCGCCACGTCAACTCATGGCTTCATGCGCGAATTGGCCGCGAGCTTGAGCGAGGTGATTGACGTCATCAATCCGTGGGACGACCAGCGCTTCGCCGGAGAGTTTACGCAGTTGCGCCACGAAGATAGTGTCGCCGTTCGCGACGCGCGTTTGGCGAAAATCAATTCCGAACTGGGGCGCGCGAATGCCGCATGCATCGACCGCGCCGATGGTCTGTTCGCCATCCTCGACGGGGTCGATGTCGACTCCGGGACCGCCGCCGAAATCGGTTATGCATTCGCCAAAGGGAAATATGTCTGCGGCATGAGGACCGATTTCCGGTTGGCCGGCGACAACCACGGATCGATTGTCAATCTGCAGGTGCAGTACTTTATCGAACAGTCTGGCGGCGTCATCGTCACCGAAGTCGGCGACTTCCTGGCATTGGCCGAAGCCTTCGACGCACGCGCCGGATGACTTGGTCCGGGTTGATTTCCGCATATCCTGATTCTATACTTTCGGTGCTCACGGGTGATTAGCTCAGCTGGTTAGAGCGCTACGTTGACATCGTAGAGGTCACTGGTTCGAGTCCAGTATCGCCCACCATCGCACCATGACACAGCCGTGGTCTCAAACAGGACACGGCTGTTGGCTTGCCGACCGCCTGCTGGCCGGTCGTAGTATTGTTGACCGTGAGCCCCGCCGCCATCCAGGTGTGAGTGGGCAGTTTCGAGACATTCAATCCAGCCTGGTGTTTCGAAGTCGTCACCACCGAGGTCATCGTCATGTCATTGAGCCGCGGGCTTCTATCGGTGTTCTTGCTCATCTCCTGCCTCCTTCCCCTGGCGCTGACTCCGGTTCGCGCCCAGGAAGCCCCTGAACTTGAGATCAATTCCAGTCGCTATGTCGTCATCGACGCCGCGACCGGGCACATCTACGCTCAGCGGGGCGCCACCGACCACGTCGCAATCGCCAGCATCACCAAAGTCTTCACTGCTCTTCAGGCGCTTGAAATGGCGTCCCTCGACACCCCGATCACGACCAAGGATTTCGACCTCAGGCGACCTGACGGACCCTACTTCGGAACGGACGGATCGCTGATGGGGTTTGGCGTCGACGAAACCTACACGCTTGAGGACATGCTCTTCGGGTTGATGCTGCCGTCCGGGAACGACGCGGCGCTTGCGATCGCACGGACGCTGGGCGGCCACCCGGGTGACTCGGACGAGGAAGCGGTTCAGCGCTTCATGGACCTCCTCAATCAACGCATTGCCGATATGGGGCTTGAGGATACACACCTGATGAATCCCCACGGTTGGGGCGTTGACGGTCACTACTCCAGCGCCTCGGATGTAGCCACCTTCAATCGCTTCGTTATGAACTATCCGAAACTCATGGAGATCATGGGCACGCCAACGTACACCACGTCGAACGGCGCCATGACCTTCGCCAACAACAACCGATCGCTGGCCCAGTTCCCCTCGGTCATCGCTGGCAAGACAGGTTTCGACAACGATTCGGGATGGTGCCTGATCAATATCGCGCAGCGCGGTGAGATTGAGATGATTGCCGTCACCCTGGATGGCATTGCGCCAGGCGATTGGTACAACGACAACGCCGTATTGCTCGACTATGGATTTGATCGGCAGGCCGCCCTTGCGAGTTCCGGTGAGGTGTTCGAGGGTGACGTTGCAACCTATATCGATCCATCCGTGGCGACCATCTCACGATCCGTCACGACATCGACCTCGTTCACACCGGATGTTTCGGCGTCTACCTCTGAGACCACCCGGGGCAACGGCATCGTCGGCGGCGATGAGCGGCCGCTGGCTGTAGTCGAGGCATCGGCGCCGCAGACGATCGCTGAAGGCAATCTTTGGGTCGCTGCGATTTCAGTACTCGGCCTGCTTGGCATGCGCGGATTGCTCACCTTCACCAAACTCACGTTTCGACGAGCCCAATCGAACCGGCCTTCCTCGCCCCAACCCGCGGCAACAGTTGACAGCGCCGCATTCGATTCATAAACTCAACCAGTAATCGAATACCGATGCGATGATCAGGACAGATCGATCAGGCAAGCACGTCAGCGAATCCGGAAGTGGTGAAAGCCGGAACGTCGCCAACTGGATCCGATACCGCCTGTGAGCAGGAACTCGAACCGCGTAGGTGCGGCGTAGAGCTTCCCGGTTTGCCTCCGGTACCAGGTCGAATCAAGCGATCTCTGCCGGTCCTCTCCCGGCGCCGATCGAAATGAGGGTGGAACCACGTCGGCCCGGCGTCCCTTGCGGACAGCCGGGCCGTATTTCGTGTGTTTCACCTTCGTGGCGCCAATGCCGCGGATTCAGGGAGGAGATCATGTCAACGAACATCGCGGACATCGCGAGGATGGATTTGGCCGTCGATCCTGAGGATCAACGCGCATTCGAACTTGCTCGAATGCGCCACTCCGCCGCCCACCTCATGGCCGAGGCTGTGCAGGAAATGTTCCCCGCCGCCAGGTTCGGCATCGGTCCGGCGATCGAGAACGGCTTTTACTACGACTTCGATTTGCCTCGTCCCCTGACGCCCGATGATCTCAAGCAGATCGAGCAGCGGATGCGCTCGCACAAGAAGAAGAACGAGATCTTCGAGCGCAAGGAGATCTCGCGCGAGGAAGCGCTGGAAATGTTCGGGGACAACCCATACAAGGTCGAGTTGATTAACGGCTTCCCTGAAGGCGAAACGATTTCCACCTACCAGCAGGGTGACTTTCTCGATCTCTGCCGCGGTCCGCACGTCGCAAGCACGCGGGAGATCGGTCCGTTCAAGTTGCAATCGATCGCGGGGGCTTACTGGCGCGGAGACGAGAAGCGTCCGATGCTGCAGCGTATTTATGGTACGGCGTGGCCGACGCAGGAGGAGCTCGACGATTATCTGCACATCCTGGAGGAGGCCCAGAAGCGCGATCATCGACGGCTGGGCAAGGACCTCGACCTCTTCTCGGTTTCCGAAGAAATTGGTCCTGGCCTGATTCTGTGGCATCCCAAAGGCGCGATGATCCGGTACCTGGTTGAGCAGTTCGAACACCAGGAACAGTTCGCTCGCGGCTACGACCTCGTCTACACGCCGCACATCGCGTCCGAGAAGATTTATCGCCGGTCAGGTCACCTCGAAACGTTCGCCGAGAACATGTACTCGCCGATGTCCATCGAAGAGGTCGACTATTACCTCAAGCCGATGAACTGCCCTGGCCACATCATGATCTACAAGAACACGGTGCACTCGTATCGCGAACTGCCGATACGCTTCGCCGAACTTGGCACGGTTTACCGATTCGAGCGATCTGGCACGCTCCACGGAATGTTGCGAGTCCGCGGCTTCACCCAGGACGACGCCCACATCTTCTGTACGCGCGAGCAGGTAGTTCAGGAAATCGGTGGAGTGATCGATCTCGCGATCCACATGGCCGGAATCTTCGGCTACCGCTTCGAGACATATCTCGGCACCAAACCGGAAAAGGCGATCGGCGACGATCATGTCTGGGAAGGGGCGATCGCCGCCCTCAAGCAGGCGCTCAATGATCGAAGTCTCGCCTACAAACTGGACGAGGGCGAAGGCGCATTCTACGGGCCGAAGATCGACATCAAGTGGCTCGATGCGCTCGGTCGCGCCTGGACCGGACCGACAATCCAGCTTGATTTCAATCTTCCCGAGCGGTTCGATGTGAACTACATCGCCGAGGATGGCGCCCGACATCGTGCCGCGATGATTCACCGTACATTGCTTGGGTCGATGGAGCGCTTCGTCGGTGGACTCGTCGAGCACTATGCCGGGGCATTTCCGGCTTGGCTGGCGCCGCAACAAGTTGCCGTCATTCCGATCACGGACGATCAGTATCCGTTCGCCGAAGCGGTCCTCGGACAACTCACGGAAGCTGGCGTCCGGGCTGATGTCGACCGCACCGGCGGTCGCATGCAGGCCAAGATTCGCAATGCCCAACTTCAGAAAATCCCGTACATGCTGGTGATCGGCAAGCGGGAGGAGGAGGCGCGCGCCGTGGCGGTCCGCCTGCGCTCGGGCGAGGACCTCGGCGCGGTCACCCTCGATGACTTCCTGAGACTCATCCTGCCGGTAATCGAGACGAAGTCGCTCGACCTCCTGGTTCCGCGAGCGGCAATCACGTGACGCGTATTGCGGCGGCCTGCAGCGCGTCGTACTACGGCTGATCGACCGCGCGCCGCCAGATAGGTCCGCGTTTCGTAGAGAATGATGACCCTGCACTTTTCGTGAGCGCCGCCGTAGCGCGGTCTTGACCGCAACCGAACGGGGTGACCTTCGGTTGCCCCCCGCATCCCTCCAGCACACTGCGGGATCGCGACGACGGCCCAGCGGGTGGACGCCATGATCCCGCACTTCAGGTCAACAGCGCTACCGCGGCGAGCGCATACGCCCGCGTTGCCTGCAGCAACTCGTCGATGCCAATCCATTCGTCCGGTACGTGCGCCAGTTTTGGGTCGCCAGGTCCGTAGATGATGGTCGGTATCCCCCGATGTGCCCAGAACCGACCGTCACTGGCCATGCTGAAACCGCGCAGCGATGTGGACAGCCCGAGCCGCTGGTTGGCGTCGACCATCGCCCGCACTAGCGGGCTGTCCTCGGGCGCCAGGGTTGCGGGAACTCCAGGATGCGCCGCGGCCACCTCAACCGAAATCCCGTTCATGTGCGCCACCGCGGCAGTCGACGCCGCTCTAATTTCCGCCAGCACCCCGACAGGATCTTCACCAGGAACCAACCGCCGATCAACATAGATCCGGGCAAAATCGGGAACAACGTTTGACTTGACGCCGCCCTCAAAGAGATTGACCGATGCCGAAGATGGATGAAAGTAAGGATTGGTGCGCTCGGCTATCATCGGCCAATATTCGCGCCGCAATGCGACGATGATCTCCGCCATCGCCTCGATCGCATTCGCGCCTTCCCAGGGCAAGGCGCCGTGGGCGGTTCGACCCCGCACCGTTATCGAGGTTGGCGAAGACCCCTTTTCGCCCAATGCGACTTCATTCATTGTCTGTTCGCCGACAATCACGAAGTCGGGCTCGAAGAACCGCTGGTCGGCTACGTACCCTGAGCCCTTGAAACCCCCGGCCTCTTCGTCCGCGACTTCATTGACAATGAGCATTCCCTTCAACTCTGCTCCAGACCAGGCAATGGCCAGCGCCGCCATTACCTGGGCCGTCACACTGGCCTTGTCGTCTCCCGCCCCGCGACCATAGATCCTGCCGTCGTGGATATCGGCACCAAACGGATCGAAGTTCCACGCCGATCGCTCGCCAATAGGCACAACGTCGACGTGGGCATTGAAGGCCAGCACCGGACCCCGATCGTTGCCGATAGCGGCGATCAGGCTCGGCATGATCTCGTCGACCGCCACAATCCGGGTTGTAAGCCCGGCATCAGCCAGTGGAGATTGGCAATACTCAATCGCTGCCCGGACATCGCCCGGGGGATTCACCGATGGTATTTTCACCAATCCTCGATGGAAGTCGATCACCTGGCCCTCGTCGATTTGCTCCAGCACCAAGCGTTCCGTTTCCGACAACGGTGGCGCCTCGTCGAGATCGGCTACCCCCTTGCTCATGTCAATTGCTCCCTCTGCGTCTATGCTTGTCACCAGAATGGTCGTACCCAATCGACCCGTCGACCATCGTCCTTCACGTACATGACAGGAGTTTCACCGAAATGACGAGTTCAGGAAAGCGTGTCGCTGTCGCCCTTGCCGGCAACTTCGAGGATATCGAGGCGACGTCTCCGATCGAGGCTCTCGTTGGGGCCGGAGCCGAGGTAACGATCGTTGGAACGACAGTTGGCCCGATCGAGGGCAAGAAAGGCGCCGTGATCGAGGCCACAACAACCTTCGCCGATGTCTCTCCGGACGACTTCGACATGCTGCTGATCCCCGGCGGCGGCGCCCCGGAAAATCTTCGCATTGACGACGGCGCCGTAGCCTGGACCAAGGCATTCTCCGAATCGGACAAGCCGGTCGCGGCGATCTGCCATGGAGCCCAACTGCTGATCTCCGCGGAAGTGCTGGATGGCAGAACGGTCACCGCCGTCAACAAAATCCGCGACGACATCCGGAATGCCGGCGGCAATTATGTCGATGAATCGGTGGTGCGGGATCGCAACCTGATCACGTCCCGCGTCCCCGCTGATTTGCCACAGTTCAATCAGGCAATCGTCGAAGCATTGAACGCAATCGGCTAGATGACCTTGACCTCGAGTTCCGATCGCGGGTCGCGGAGTATCGCCCATGGTTGAGAAGGTCTCGGTTGCCCCCGCCACAAACGCGCCGCCTCCGACGTTGCGGGAGGCAAAGGCATTCATCTTCGATATGGACGGCGTTCTCTATCGGGGAACAACCGCGCTGCCGGGTGTGGCCGATCTTTTCAACGCCCTGACGTTGCGCGGAATCCCGTTCCTGCTCGCCACCAACAACTCGATGGCGACGCCGACAACCTACGTCTTGCGCATGGCCGGGATGGGCGTTGAAGTCGCAGTCTCGCAAATCCAGACATCCGCAACGGTGACGCGCGATTATCTGCTCGGCGAGGTCGCGCCTGACTCAAGTCTCCTGATCGTCGGGATGCCCGCGCTGGCCGAGCAAATCTTTGCGGACACGAGCTTCCGGCCCGTTGGCGATGATCCACACGAGCACATCGACTCTGTCGTGGTTGGACTCGACCTGGAATTCACATACGCCAAGTTGCGGCGCGCGAGCGACGCGATTCGTGCGGGCGCCACGTACGTGGCCACGAACGCGGACGCGACGTTGCCGCATGAGAACGGCATGCAACCTGGCGCCGGAAGCATTGTTGCCGCGATTTCGACGGCAAGCGGCAGGATTCCAATCGTTGTCGGTAAACCCGAAACGCTGATGATGTTGAAAGGAATCGACCAACTTGGCGTGCAACCGCATGAAACCGTGATGGTCGGGGACCGTCTGGATACGGACATCCTTTCCGGGCAGCGAGCGGGCCTCCGGACCGCGCTCGTGCTCACCGGGGTGTCGCAACGCGAACACCTTGCTGTGTCGGAGGTTTTGCCGGACTATGTGTTCGCGGATTTGCCCGCGCTGACCCAGGCGCTTGTCGGCCATGGTTGACTATTGCTGGTTGCCAAGACCTCGGGCCAACCCGGTGCGTTGCCAGGGGTACATGAATGAAGGGTGTCGTTGGAAGATTGCCGGAAGACCAGACGAAGCCGTTGCTCAAAATCGGCACGGCGCCGGTGAACTGGAACAACAATGACTTGCCTGACTGGCGTCCAGCCATCCCGTTTCCGGAAATTCTTGACTCGATGCTCGATGCCGGTTTCCTGGAAACGGAATGGGACGAGAGCTTCGGCGCCAATGTCGATGCCCTCAATCAAGAGCTTCAGCGCCGGGAAATGTCGTTCACCGGGGCGTATCGGTGGTTCGATTTCCTGGATGAACACCGATTCGGCCGCGACATTGAGACGACCCGTTCGTTGCTGCAAACGCTCCAAGACATCGGCGTCCGTCATCTGATCGTGTCAGACAGGTTACGCGAGCATCGGGTCGCTTGCTCCGGGTTTGTGCCCATCGACGGTTCAGTCTCCCTGGACAGTTTAGGTTACGCGACGATCGCCGCTAACCTGGCCCGCCTTGCCGATCTGACGCAGCCATACGATCTCAGCGTGCACTATCACAATCATGCCGGCACGTATATTGAGACTGCCGAAGAAATTGAGCTCCTGATCTCCCGGCTTGACCTCGCAATTGTTGACCTCTGCTTCGACACCGGGCACTATGCCTTCGGCGGTGGAGATGCGCTCGGCTTCATCAAGGAACACACTGGTTCAATCGGATACCTTCATCTGAAGGATGTCGATCCCGAGGTCCTCGAACTGGCAAAGGCGAACCGGTTGAGTTTTCTTGATGCATTGCGGCAATACATTTTCTGCCCTCTCGGTGAAGGAAACGCGCGAGTCCCCGAAATTGTGGACCATCTGGTGAAGGGTCATTTTGGCAACTACGTAATTATTGAGCAGGATACATGCCGTGGCGACGCCACCGAAAATGGACGACGAAACCTGTCGACGATCCAATCTATTGTGTCCGCCGTAGCCCCGAACCGGAGGTCCGCACGATGACGACTACGTCGCTCGCGTCACTTTCCACGGATCTCGCCGAACTGAAGGAATTGTCGGTTGGCGCCCGCCAACTGATCCTCGAGACCGTGCACACGGCCGGAGCCGGACACATTGGCGGTCCGCTCTCGGTCACCGACATCCTGGTTAACCTCTACTTCAATCGCCTGCGGATCGATCCTGACTCCCCAAGGGATCCGGGACGCGACCGGTGCATTCTGAGCAAGGGTCACTCGTCGATCGCGCTCTATAGCGTGCTCGCCCTGCGCGGCTACATGCCGGTCGAAGAGCTGGCGACGTTCGACGCGATCGACTCCCGCCTCCAGGGTCATCCAGACATGAGCGCATTGCCTGGCCTCGACATGTCGACCGGATCGCTTGGGCAGGGCCTTTCGCCCGGTTTGGGGATGGCGCTCGGCGGGCGCCTTGGCAATCGTGACTTCCGGACCTGGGTAATCCTCGGTGACGGCGAAATCCAGGAGGGCCAAATCTGGGAAGCGGCATTCGTCGCCAGCCGTTATCGGCTGAGCAATCTTACCGCGATCCTCGATTACAACCGGTTGCCGCAATTCGGTTGGCCAGATTCATCCGGTTTCACACGCAACGAACCGATCGGCGATCCCGGCGCAAAATTCGCCGCCTTCGGCTGGAACATCGTCGAGACCGACGGCCACGATCATCAGGCCCTGACAGAAGCATTCGACCGGGTTGAGCAACATACCGGGGGTCCGACTATCGTCATTGCCCATACCGTCAAAGGCAAAGGCGTGTCGTTCATGGAAAATGACTTTAACTGGCATGCCACGCCACCGAACGCCGACCAACTTGCCGAGGCCGTCGCCGAACTCCAGGGATCGTTGCGATGAGTGGCGCTTTCCCATATCTCGCCACTGAATCACGGTCCGTTGGCCTCCGCGACGCCTGGGGGGAACAGCTCGTCACCCTGGCAAATGAGTATCCACGCCTTGTGGTGCTCGATGGCGATCTCGCCAACTCGACCAGGGCCGATATCTTCGCGGCGGCGCATCCCGACCGGTTCTTCGAGATGGGCATCGCCGAACAGAACATGCTCGGCGTCGCCGCCGGTCTTGCTACTACGGGTTATGTGCCGTGGATCAGCACCTTCGCCGCTTTTGTCGCCAAACGCGCACTAGACCAGATACGCGTCGTCATTGCCCAACCGTCCCTCAACGTCAAGATCTGCGGCGCCTACAGCGGCATTCTCACCGGCAAGACCGGAAAGACGCACCAGTCGGTCGAGGACCTCGCCATATTCCGGGCGATGCCCCATGTCGTCACGATTGCGCCAGCGGATGCGGTGGAGCTCCAGGCCGCGATGACCGCGATGATGGAGGACGATCGCCCAACATATCTTCGCGTTACACGGGATCCCAGCCCAATCATCTTCGATCCCGGCTATACGTTCGATTTCGGCAGAGCGCTGATGCTGCGACAGGGTACAGATGTTGGCATTGTCAGCACCGGAGTGCAGACCACGAGAGCTCTGGAAGCAGCCAACTTGTTGCGCGAACAGGGCGTCTCGGCGGCCGTGCTCCATGTCCCAACCCTCAAGCCGTTGGACACGGACAGGATCTGTTCGCTGGCGGCAAGCACTGGCGCGATCGTTACCGCCGAGGACCACTCAATCATCGGCGGACTCGGCAGCGCGGTAGCCGAAACACTCTCGGAGAACATCCCTACCCGGATTCAACGGGTTGGCTTGCGAGACACCTATGGAGAGTCGGGACCGAACGACTCGCTGCTCGAAAAGTACGGGCTGACTGCCCGGCATATCTCGGAGGCTGCACTCGAACTGCTGGGAGCAACCGCCGCCGCCAGAGGTTCCCGTCGATGAACGCTCGACCTCGTGTCGGTCTCATCGGATGCGGTCGCATTGGCCAGGTCCATCTCGGGAATCTGGTGGCGCATCCTGACGCTTGCGAGCTTGTCGCGCTGGTGGACGCAAATGAGCCGCTGCTTCGCCAAATTGGTGCGGCGTACCGACTGGAACATGCCTCGACAGATGTCTCGTTGATTTTCGACGACCCATCGATCGAAGCCGTGATCATCGCCTCGTCGACCGAGACGCATTCGCCCTACATCGAAGCGGCGGCAGGCGCCGGGAAGAGCGCATTCACGGAGAAGCCGATCGCATTGGACCTCGAAGCGACAGATCGCGCGCTGAAAGCAGTGGAGCGGGCCGGAACGCGCCTCCAGGTCGGATTCCAACGCCGTTTCGACACTGGATACAGCAACGCCAGGAAGGCGATCGAATCCGGCGAGCTGGGAACCATCGAAATGATTCGCGACGCGATGCGCGATCCGTCGCCCCCGCCTCAGGAGTACTTCGCGAAGTCAGGCGGGCTCTTCCATGACATGACAATCCACAACTTCGATTGCGTGCGATGGCTGAAGGGCGCCGATCCGATCGAGGTTTTCGCGGTCGGCAGCGCCCTCACCAGCAACGACGTCCGGATCGCGGGCGATATCGACACCAGCATCGTGATCATGCGGTTTGCGGACGGCTCGTTGGCAAGTATCGAAAATAGTCGCCGTTCCGGGTTTGGTTACGACGTTCGGACCGAAATCTTCGGGTCGAACGGAGCGATTATGATCGGGGACTCGCGTCAAACTCCTGTTCGCCGCTACGACCGCCTCGGCGTGCACGAGGACCACCAGTTCTTCTTTCTTGAGCGATTCGGAGCCGCCTACGAGGCAGAGATCCTGTCGTTCCTCGATTCTATTTCGAAGGACATCGAGGTCGCGGTCACTGGTGCCGACGGGCGGACCGCGCTGGCCCTCGCCGAGGCCGCGGTGCGCTCTCGTAGCCTCGGACGTCCTGTACCGTTCAACGAGCGTGACACCGTCCCCGCCCTTGCCGCTGATCAAAGGATGACGATTCGTGCGTGAACCAGATCAATTGCTCTTGCACTCCGCGGAAATCACGTTCCCCAGCACCGGGATCCAGGTTGGACCTGACGAGGCCGGATGGACCTACATCAGCCTCCGCACCATCCGCATTGCGGCGGGAGAAACGTTCAGTTACGCCTCGCAAGAAGAAGAAGTCTGCCTCGTTCCGCTCCAGGGTTCGGCAATCGTCGAGGCTGTTGGCGAGCGCTGGCCAATAAATCGACCGGGCACTGTGTTCGATGGGAAACCAACGGCCCTCTATCTTCCTCGTGAATCGAGCTTCACGATCACGGCCCAGAACGACTGTGAGATCGCGATCACCGGTTCGAGAGCGACCGAACGATTTCCGCCAAGGCTGATCGAACCGGACGACATCGATGTCGAGATTCGCGGCGCCGGCAATGCCGCGCGCCAGATCAATCACATCGTCAAGCCGGAGTTTCCGGCGGACAATCTGCTCGTCGTCGAGGTCTTCACGCCAAGCGGCAATTGGTCCAGTTTCCCGCCGCACAAACACGATGTCAGCAACATGCCAACGGAATCCAACCTCGAAGAGATTTACTACTACCGGATCGACCCGCCGGAAGGTTTCGGCCTGCAACGGCTCTACGCCGCCGACGGCTCATTCGATCATGCCTGGGTGATCAAGGATGGCGATGCGCTGCTCGTGCCCGAGGGGTACCATGCCTTCGCCGTCGCCCACGGATACACTGGCTACTACCTCAATGTGCTCGCTGGCGACGAATCCGAACGCACGATGCAACCGTCCGACGATCCCGCCCATGCCTGGGTACGTTCAACCTGGTCTGACGACCAGAATCAGGGCGCAGTTTCCTGGCGGGATATCGATCGCCGCGTGAACGCCGGGGCCGGCGCCCGCCGATCCTGATTGCGCTCGCAGGCAAAGGAACCAAATTCGATGTCCACATCCAGACTCACTGTTGCCCAGGCGCTCGTCAAGTTCCTGTCCGTGCAATACACGGAGCGAGATGGGATCGAACAGCGATTCTTCGCCGGGATCTTCGGCATCTTCGGTCATGGCAATGTCACGGGCATCGGACAGGCCCTGGAAGAGGTGGGCGACGACCTCACGTTCTACCGGCCGCAGAACGAGCAAGCCATGGTCCATACCGCCGCCGCTTATGCCAGGATGAAGAACAGGTTGCAAGCGTTCGCCTGCACGTCGTCCGTTGGTCCTGGCGCCACGAACATGGTTACTGGGGCCGCGCTGGCGAGCGTCAATCGACTCCCGGTGCTGTTGTTGCCTGGCGACATCTTCGCCAATCGGGCGCCTCATCCTGTCTTGCAGCAATTGGAGTACTCCCTGAGCCAGGACATGAGCGTCAACGACGCCTTCCGACCGGTATCGAAGTACTGGGACCGCGTTAGTCGACCCGAACAACTCATTTCCTCCTTGCCGGAAGCAATGCGGGTGCTCACCGATCCGGCCGAAACCGGCGCCGTCACGCTAGCCCTTCCGGAAGACGTCCAAACCGAGGCGCACGATTTCCCGGCGAACATGTTCGAGAAGCGCGTCTGGAGGGTCCGACGAACCCTGCCGGTCGCCGAGGATTTGAAGACAGCGGTCGAGCGGATCGCCAGGGCCCGGACCCCGATCGTGATTGCCGGCGGCGGCGCCATATACTCCGAGGCATCCGAGGCGCTCGATCGGTTCGCAACCGCGTTCGGCATTCCCGTATCCGAGACCCAGGCGGGCAAGGGAGTGCTGCCCTGGAATCATCCCTGGAACGTCGGACCAATCGGGGCCGCTGGCGGTTTGGCGGCAAACAGGATCGCTCACGATGCAGACCTCGTAATTGCAATCGGCACACGCCTCGCCGACTTCACGACAAGTTCCAAATCCGCGTTTCAGAACCCCGGGGTGGAACTGATCTCGATAAACGTCGATGGTATGGATGCCCACAAGATGGGCGCGTTCCCGCTGATCGGCGACGCACGCGCCACCCTCGAAGCACTCACCGCCAAGCTCTCCTCGGCAGCCAGCCAACCGAGGAACCATGCCCCGATTGCCGCCCTCAAGACCGAGTGGAACGCCGCTGTCGACGATCTCATCGATCCTGACCGTGATGGACCACTGACTCAACCGCAAGCGATCGGGTTGGTCAACGCCGCCGCCGGGCCGGAAGATGTCGTCGTTTGCGCCGCCGGTGGATTGCCCGGCGATTTGCTCAAGCTCTGGCGACCGCTCTCACCCAAGGGGTATCACGTCGAGTATGGATACTCCTGCATGGGCTACGAAATAGCCGGGGGACTCGGCGCCAAAATGGCGGACCCAGGTCGCGAGATCTACGTCATGGTCGGTGACGGCAGTTACCTGATGCTCCACACCGAAATCGTGACCTCGATCCAGGAAGGCTTCAAGCTGATTATTGTTCTGCTCGATAATGGCGGCTTCCGCTGCATCCGGGAACTCCAAACCCAGTCCGGTTCACCGTCCTTCGGCAATGAGCTTCGATACCGGAATGCCGCGACCAATCGCCTCGACGGTCCCTTCGTCCAGGTCGACTTCGCGCGCAATGCAGAGAGTCTTGGCGCTATCTCCTACACAGCCACGACCGCCGCGGAACTCGCTACAGCGTTGGAACGGGCCAAGACCGAGCCGATCACCACGGTCGTCTACGTTCCGATCGATTCCCAGGACCGCGTGCCCGGATTCGAAGGCTGGTGGGACGTCCCGATCGCCGAAGTCAGCGACCAGCCGGACGTCCGGGCCGCCAGGAATGCCTACGAGGATGGCCGCGCCAGGCAGCGCTGGTTTATCTGACAATCGTGCGCCCCCCGCGGACTGCGCAACAAACAGCCAGCGCGCTGGTCGCCGGCTCATTCATCTTCTCGCAGAAGCGACGGGCATCGGTCCGATTCTTGCATCATGCCACCTACCCTCACCTTCCTGCCCACGCTGGAAATCGAGCCGCAGTCAGGCGACTTTGACAGCCCGTCGACCCCGCGGCGTATTGCTATGAAACTTACGGCGGACCTTCGCGACGTGACTAACGTCGTGCTTCAAGCGATCCGCAATGTCGAATTCGGGGAACTGTATACGTCAAAAGCGACTTCACTCGCGACTCTCGGCCGTGCCCCCTCGCCGATAATGTCTTTGATCGGGCGCCTTTGCATTAGCCTGAGGATAAAGACCATGGATCTTCTTGATTCAGACGGAACGACTGATTCCAATAATGAATGGGTGGCCCCCATTTCCGAGGTGATTCCAGAAGTGCGGGGCACTAAATGGGAAGTCGGGGGTTACAACGCATTGGAGATGGCTGAACGGCGGGCAGCACTCGAATCCATGTCAGCGCACCAGGTAGAAGTACGGCTTTGGTATCGGGCATTGACTCTCTATGTCCAGTCGCAATTTGATCAATGGGACCTAGAAAGCGATTCGGCCACTGAAGATGAATTCAGGACTAGTTACGTTCAAATGGATCTGTTGGGTTTGGGCCTGTCCTCGGCAAAAAGCGCAATCGACTCCTTGATGGTTGGATACTACAGTGTTGCGTTTGCTACCATCCGACATATGGCAGAAAGCGTGTTGCAGTGTTATTTCCTCCTTGCCTTTCCGGGGAAAGCGTCGCTTTGGTATCCGAATCGATCGACCGATGAAGTGAAGACACCGAGCGCCGTCAAGATGAAAAATGAACTGGTGAAGCACCTCAAACGCATGCCAGCGATGGAATCTCAAAGCACATATTTTGATGCAATCTATACGTCTATCGATCTCATGAGCAAGGGTTCTCATCCAACCGGCGCAGGGTTAGTCCAAGTTCAGTCGACCGGACCGGAAATCAGTAGGCAGTTTGGTGCCACGTATGACAGGTATCTGACTTTGACAGGGTTTGATCATGGTCTCTTAGCCCTTCTTGGATTACTTGAAATATTGGAAGGCGAAGAACGCATGACCGAAGAGGTTGCAGCAAGATTCCATCACTGGCGAGCGGAATTGGATGCCTTCCGCAGCACGTTGAACGATGATCCCGCCGTACAAGCCTTCCAGAATGAAACAGCCTCTATCCCGTCCAATAGTGAAGATCGAACGGAAAGTTAGCAATACTTCTCTGGACAAAACCTAGCGTTGTCACTCCCTAGCGTTTGGGCGATCTCTGCCTAAGTGGAGACATCAGACGCAACGACTACCGGCGTCAACCCACCCGGTTACACGATGACCGCGCGAAGCTACCCGCGTTGACGACGACCACGGAGCAGACCGCGCGCGACGAATGGCGAGTCCTACGAGAAGCGGGCGCGCGTTTTCTCCAGGCCGGCACGGCGGAACAGAATGTGATCTGCCGGGCGCTGTTCGAGCGGGTGACGCTTAACGCCGATCGGACCGTGGAAGTATTCCCACGGCCCGAATTGGCGCCCTTTTTCAGGGGTATCGTTGAACCGAAATTCAACTACTGCGGAAGCGACGGGGATTGGTTGCGCGTGGGCGTTACGGAGACGGGTACATCGTGATTGCCGTGGCCCCACCCGTGGACCGCGTGGGCCGCTCGGGCCGGGCGAAGCTGGTGACCTCGCGCACGACGATTGACAATGTGACCCGCACGCGCATCCGGGAAATGGCCGCCGCCGGCTGGTCGCTGCGCAGGATCGCCGCTGATGTGGGCATCTCTCACGAATCCGTACGAGGCGTGCTCGCCGATACGCCGGTGCCGGCATGACTCCGAAGAGTAGAATGACCGCAGTAGGAGGCGTCGAGGAGATGGGTGGCATGCCGGAAATGTTCCCGGGGCCAAACGGACACCCACTGCACGTGGCTCCGGCGATCATCAAGCGGATTAAAGAGGGACCGCAATATGCGACCCGGGGAACGTGGCCCAACGGGATGCGGCGAACGATCTGGCAGCACGGCCAGATCGTTCGCTGCGGACGCGCTGGGAGCGGGTGCCGCGGGGTGCTCGGATACCTGACGAGTCGATACCTCGCGCTGACCGAAGAGCTTCGGATCGATGCCAGCGCAGCTCTGGCCACCCACGAATGGACGATGGTGCATCCTGATCGCTTTGGCGGCTCCGAGCAAACCGGCTATCGCGTACTCGACGCGGATAGCGGTAAGCGGTCCCGGACCGGCGCCCGCATAGGTCGCGCGCCGATGCCAAAGCGCCTGGTTGCCTCAGATGCCCAGCCACATCCAGGAACCTACGGTAGCCGCCAGATCGTCGGCCAAGTGCCAGCGCTCCCCTGCATCGTCTTTTGTCCAACTTGCGGCATGCCGAGCTGGGTCGAGGCTCCGGAGGATGATCCGCCTGTTGGCAAGCGGTGAGGCATCGGCTATAATGCTCCTACGGTCCTAGCGGCCGAATCTACTGAATGGCGATGAACGCGCCGAACTGGCAACGTTCGCCGTTGGATGAGGAATCCGACCTGCGAGCGTCACTGGTGAGGTGCGTTCGTTTATGTCCAGCCCCCTGATACCCTCGAGATTGTCATCACCGTCGATCGTGCCGAGATGGCTCGCCGTGGTCGGCTCGGTGGCATCGCCACGCACGCCCGCCACGATTCCGTGCAGATCACTCAGCCCGCACGCGCCGCGTTTCTCGCACGATTCGCCACTGACGACGAACGTCGCGTCTACTTCGCCGACCTCGCACGGCGAAGTGTGGCTGTGCGCCGCTCCGCCAGCGAAGGCGGTGCGCAGTGAGCGAACAGGCGACGTGTGGACCCTCTAGGCTAGCAGTGTCAATCGAGGCAGCCGCCCGAGCGGTTCCCACCCACCGGCCCTCCGCGGGCCGCTCTCAGTCTCCCGAATCCAACGCCAGCCTAATCCGGCTGACCGAAATCGTCGCCCGGATAGCCGAGCGCGTCGAACGGCGCGCAAACAAGGAGGCAGCCAGCAAGGCCGCCTGAAATGAAGCGCCGTCCGGCGTGACTCGGACGGCGTTTCTGTGGGAGTGGGAGGTGATACACCCATGATACCAAACGGCTCGACCCCACGGTTTCCACCTGAC
>Ga0183260_10000008_pt1 | contig 135669 bp, 119 predicted proteins | sample AntDrymUQ4972206_2_FD_129768 | JGI IMG/M metagenome (GOLD analysis project Ga0183260, IMG submission 129768) | Polar desert sand microbial communities from Dry Valleys, Antarctica - metaG UQ497 (22.06) (version 2) (version 2) | ecosystem: Environmental > Terrestrial > Soil > Desert | place...
GATTCTCGACCCGGAGTCCGGGATCGGCGACGGGCTGATCCTCATAGGCCGTCGTGGTTGTCGTCGTCTCGGGAACCTGATCCCAGCCCTGATCGAGCGCCTGCTCTTTGGTGACGTTGAGGTAAACCTTCTCGTCGTCCACGGTGCTGATCGCCGAGACCGGGATGTAGTAATCGGTCGGGAAAAAGAATCCCTTGCTGACAATCACGTATTCGCCCTGAACGTCGGCAACTTCGCCGACCTTCTGGTCGTCTGAGCCAACCACGTTCATGCCGCCAGTTACGCTCCAAGTGTTGCTGGAATCGGTCATTTTGGACCCTTTCATGTTGCCAATCGGATGCTGATTAAGGTGCACCGGATGCTAGCCTGGAACCCGATGGAAATCGCCATCAGGAGCCGGATTGAATTACGTCCCGCCGCTCGTTATGACCTACCAGGCCACCGAGCCCCGCCGCCGCCAGAGGCAGAATCAAGCCGAGCAGCGTCCACCAGGCACCGTCCTGCACAGTGTTGAAGGCAGCCTGTGGATCGATTTGATCGACCTGCGCTTCGACATCTGCCTGCACTTCCTCGGCTTGTTGCTCAACCTCCACCGCGCTTCCCGCCTGTTCCTGAACGACGGTCGTGATGTCACCAATGTTACTGCCCAGTGTGCCCAGGATCGAGCTCACACCGGAACCGGTTAGCCACAAGACGATGGCGAAAAGCGCGGCACCGACCATCAGGCCGTTGATCAGGCCGCTCCCGGCGCCGGCGACGGCGGCCGTCTTGGCGGCAACCCACCCGCCGAGGAAGAAGGCGATCAGGGCGCTGACGACGCCCCAGATGGCGGCGGCCGTTCCAATCGTTTGCCCACTGTCACGGGGTTCGAGTGCCGAGCTGCCGATCGCCAGGCCAAGCACGGTCAGGATCAGCATGGTGGCGATCGCGGTCAGGATACCGGCGACGATCGGACCGAACTGAACACGGTTCTTGACTTCGACCACGTCTCCCCTGAATCCGCTCGAAACGGCATTTCGGCCATCCCGAGGCACGACCAGTTCGTCTGAGGCCACGGCAGATCGAGGTGGTTCGTAACTCATGCCGTTCTCCTTTCCGTCATTGTCGCGAGCACGCACTCAATGACCACAGTACCACGAACACGTCCATGCCGCTCCAGGCGCATTGCGCCGTTGATGCAATGCCTGCACGGTGTCCTCAATGCAAAAGTAGAAACCGATTGGCAAGCGAATGCAATGGTAAATCGTGCATATTCACAAAAATACATAAAGTCGATCATTCCCCTGGCGCCTATCTGGAGGGTCTGGACCTTGGGACGACCTGGATTGGCGTCGGTGATGCCGATAACATTCAGGTGGTAGCGGTCCCAAAGATCGTGGCCCACCTGTTGGGAACTGACACACTCCAGGAATTGAGTCGCGGGATGCTTGTGGCGCTTTGGCGCAGGCGCGCACTCGTCACCAGTGTGTTGGCTGCCGCGGCCCGGCGCTCTCGTTCGCCAGGGCTAGCGGTAACCAACGAATTCGCCTGCTTCAGGAGTTTTGTGCGCATAATGCGTCAGTGAGATCGCACGATGCGGTCCCAATTGTTCGGAGGAGTGGCACATGGGAGATATCCTGATTTGGTTGATCATTGGCATCGTTGCTGGCGGTGTGGCCAGTCTGATCGTCCCGGGGAGGACGCCAGGAGGAACGATTGGCGCAATCGTCATCGGCATCGTCGGGGGAATCCTGGGTGGTTGGCTCGTCAATGACGTGATGGATCTTGGAACAGGGGGCGGCATTATTGGATCGATCATCGTCGCCATCATCGGCGCTGTGATTATCCTCTTCGTGCTGCGTGAGATGGCCAAGCGCACGTAGTTGACACGTCTACGGCTCGTCCGCCATGCCTGAAATAAGCAACCCGTGCCGGTAGCGAGTTCCGCGCTGCCGGCGGACGTTCTGTTGTCAGGGAGTCTTTGCGGGTTGGCGCACCTGGTCCGATTCGACTGATCGCTCGATTTCCTCGCCGATGCGTTCAAGGCGCTCGGAAGCCTCAGCTTCCTGGCGTGCGGTTCGTTGTTCGGCGCTCTCGGTTTCGTCCAATTCCTGGTCGGGCGGCGCGACGCGCGCCAGTATGGCATCCGCCTCGCTCATTTCGGCCTTGGCGTCCTGGTATGGCTGCTCGCCTTTATCCTGGCGATCTCGAGCGTGATCCAGTGGGTTCCGTTGATACATGGTGACCTCGCTTTCGCGGCGTTCGCACTTGAACGGCGATCCACGGCAGGCATCCAGTATCGGACACCCAACAAGCGGATTCCAAGTCTGCGGGCCGCAGTCTACCTTTTCCAGCCAGGGTATCCCCCGCGGCCTTTGAGGCTTATAATGGACTGGCGCCGGGCGACGGAGGGAATATCCCTCTGACAGACACTTCCGGTTCCAGACATCAGAAGGAGTAGCGGTAATGGCTAACGTGACCGATCCCGTCTGCGGCATGCAGTTCGACAGCAGCCAGGCGGAAGCCCAAACTACCCACGCAGGAACCGCCTATTACTTTTGCTCGGAAGAATGCCGCAAACTTTTCGAGGCGAATCCCGACGAGTATCTCGGCAATGCGGCGGGCGCCATCGCGACGGATTGACCCGAAGCGCAAGACTGCCAATTGTCCAGCCGCCAACATCCGCCTTCCTCGAGTCGATGGCGGCTGGACCGTTTTCGTTTCAAGTGTCGAGTGGCGCTGAGTACACTTCTCTTGTTGGGTCCCGCCGATTTACGTGAATTGAGCCTGAAAGACCTGCGTTATGTCTCGGCACATTGCCTACTGTCCCGGTTGTCGCCACACACTAACTGTTGACGATCGATTTTGCGCGAAATGCGGCACATCTCGCGATGAATCGGATGTGTGGCCAACTGTCGCCAATGGCTCCGAAGCGCTGAGTCGATTCTCGCCACTTCCGCCAGACACTTCAGCAGCAACTGTCGTTCCGGTCGATCTCCATCCACACTCAAAGGGCGCCACGATGTCTGCTGAAGTCGAAAGGAACGGTGCGCGGCCGGATTCCCCGCCAGACGAATCAGTTGCGGACATCCATCCTCTGGTGTTGCAACTTGACCCACAACCCAGGTGGTCGCCTGCCACGCGGCTGGCCGCAGCTGCAATCGGATCGATGCTGTCGTTCGCTGGGTGGGGAATTGCGGAATACATGGTTGTCGCCAGAGACCAATGGCCCTGGTGGGACGCGGTGTGGGTCGTCTGTGCGGTCGCCTCGATTGTGGCCGTCATCGGCTGGATCGTGTACCTGAGGCGGGCGCGCCGCCGGGCCAGTCGCCGACGCGGTTAGCTTTCCGCCAGCGGATCCCGTCGGCGCGCAGCGCAGCCCTTCGAATCGGTTGGGCAAAGCCCCACCCGCCAGTGTGATCGCGAAGGCCTACCCCTCCGGTTTCGACAACACGGATGCGACCGCGCGATTCGTCTCGTCGACCAAGTCACTGGCAACACTCATTCGCGGCTCGCCAGGAGACGAGCGCGAGTGAACAGTGTCGCTAGAAAACGACGAAGATCAGGATGAGGATGATGATGATCAGGAGTACTCCACCGCCGATATACATTGCCAGTGACCTTTCCATGAGCGGTAAACCGCCGGTTGAGCACAGGTTTGGGCTACGCTGACGAAAGGTCCAAGGTGACCTGACGACCATCGCACGCTGAGGCCAAACAGTATCAGAATCTGTAGCATGGCGCCAGTGAGTTGCGCCATCGCATCGACCAGGGGCGCCAGTGGCGGCTTCTTCCACGTGCCCAAGTCCTGACCCAAGCGAGGCCGTCGCGGTTGCGGTTTTGGCCGGGGCGCTGCCAAGCGGAACGAGGCATCCCGGCTGCGCTCCAAAGGACAAGCATGGGTCGGACGCGCAAACAGGCGGGGGACCAGTCCCCCGCCTGTCTACACTGTTTGCGCTAAATTGAGTGATCCCAGTTGATCGCCCACCAATGCCCGTCGACTACTCGGGAACGGTATTCCAGTTGGCGATGTTCCAGTAACTCAACTCGTAGCCGACGCCCAACGCAACGTTGTCATTTACGAGGCGCTTGGATATGGCATAGGTGTCGGACGGGCGGTTCACTTCCGGAATGATCACGAAATCGTCAATCAGGATGTCGTTCAGCCCAATCAACTGCTGGTAGGCAGCTTCGACATCGGTCTGCGTCAGCAACTCCTGGTAGAGCGCGTCGAAATCGGCGTTGGCATAGCGCTGGTAGTTCTGGCCAGACCAGCCGTTGCTCGCCTGGGCGAAGTTCCTGTTGTCCGGACCGGCGAACCAGGAGGTGAAGAACGAAGTCGGGATCGGCGAGGATGGATTGTTCGTCCACATCGCCATGTCCCAGTAGAAGTGACCGATGTTGCGGTCGTTGCCGGCGGCACTGTCGAAGAAGATGCCGGCGTCAACCTGATCGAGGTTGACCTGGATGCCGAGACTCTCAAAGGCCTGCGAGACGACTGCCTGGGTCTTCTGCCGCACCTGATTGATCGAGGTGCCGTAATTGATGACCAGTTCGACGCCGTCCCTGGAGCGAACATCGCCATCCATCGTCCAGCCCGCATCGTCGAGGATTTGGGCGGCCATTTCGAGATTGAACTCCCACGAGTTATTCGGGGACTCCGTGATCTCAAGACCGGTGAGGATGTTCGGTGACGTGCGAGCCGCAAGACCGTAAAACTCATCGGTGATCAACTGGCGCGGCACGGCCATATTCATGGCCTGGCGCACGGCCGGTTCGGTGAGGAACGGGTGCGGCGTGTTCGCTTCCGAGCGCTGACCATCGACTTCGACGTTCGGATCCGTAAAGTTGAAATGGATGCGCTCGACGCTCGTGCCGACGATCGATTGCAGCGTGCCCGGCGCCTCTTCGTTGTCTTCGCCGAATTCGGTGATGCCAGCGAGATCGAGGAGAATCGCCGGCTCGACCTGGAGATTCCAAGCGTAATCGAAGTCTCCGGTTTGGAGCACGGAGCGGGCCGCGGAAGCGGCATCGCCGCCACCCTGGACCATGACCGTCGCGAAGAATGGCTTGTTGGCCTCGCGATAGTTCTCGTTCATCGACAGCAGAACGAGGTCGTTCGGTGAAAACTCGCTGATCACGAACGGACCGGTGCCGATCGGGAAGAGCAGGAAGTCAGGATTGTTGGCGGCGAGGGGCTCATCATTGAAGGAGTGGGCGGGAATGATGGCGCCGTACACGCCGCCCACGAACGGCTCGAACCAGTTGGCGGAAGGTGTCGTGAAGGTCACAACTGCCGTCAGCTCATCCGGTGTCTCGACATTGGCGATGACACTCCAAACGTCGAAATTAACTGATGCGTTGACATTGTCCTCCGAGGCGACCCATTGCCAGGTGAACTGAATGTCGCGTGAGGTCAGCGGCTCGCCATCGCTCCACAGGATGCCTTCCTGCAGGGTGAACGTGACGCTGCTGAGATCCTCGGCCAACATCCCATTCTCGACCGAAGGAACCTCGGTGATGAGGTTGGGGATGATCGAGCCGTCTGCCAGGTAGTGCATCAACGGCTCCTGGACCGTCGATGATATGAGGAAGTCCTTGGTGCCCACCGATTGATGGGAGTTGGCGGTGGTGGCGGCCTGCCACTGGATGATGCGAAGCTCGCCGCCCTCCCCACGGGTCCTTCCTTCCATACCAACGGCCGGCGCGGCGTTCGCGCCGTCCTGTGCGTAAAAGGCGAACCCATTCTTCGATCCGCCGGAGGCGATAACGGCGTTGGAATTTGCGAGGAACAGCGCCATCCCGGCCCCGATGCCGGTGGCTGTGGCGCGCTCCAGGAACTGTCGTCTTGAAATGCTCCCCTCTGTCAACTGCGCGCAGAGACGGGAAATTTGACCTTGAGCCATGTGTTGAACCTCCAGATTCAGGTGATCTGCTTGATAGAGACCCTGCAAACGCTACGGCGTCTGAGGCCAGGATTGGAATGTGAACGGGATGCCCGGCTCCCTCCACAGGGCCGGACATTCCGACCGGATATTAGTCGTCCGGAGTTGCTTCCGGAGTACCGAAGAGGTCCGGAACCCCGAGATCGGCAACGGGCACGACCGTGAACGCCACGGCTAACCCACCATCGGTCGCCAGCACGTAGCTGCCTTCCGCGAAATCTTGGAAGACGGCCGCGGCTTGATCGTCCGGCGCCACCTGGTATCCACCAACCGCCGTCACTCCCTCAGGAAGTTCGTCCTCAGAGGCCGGAAACGTGAAGGTAGTGGCGTCGAATTCCAACGGATCAGCGAAAAAATCCGCCGGGACTGAGAACACCGCAACGTTCTGCGCCGTGTCAGTGAAGTTCGCGGTTTGCAGAATGATGTACGGACGGATCTCGATTGCCGTTACGTTGATTACGGTCGGATCATCGAGATTCACACCGACAGACGCGCGATCGGCATCGAACTCGACATCGTCCTCAAGTGGAACCTGTTCGATCCAGTCGATAGTCGCGATCGGGCTGGCCTCCGGACTCGCTTCAGGACTTGCGTCCTGTGCGCTGGACACGCCAAGGCTGCCGCCAAGCAGCAGAGCGCCGACCAAGGCGGCGCCGATCGTTGTCTTGAGAGACGAGATCGTCTCCGGTGACCTCCGGAAACGGGTGCCAAATGACATTATGCCCTCCTTTGAGTGAACATCCCGGAGATGCGCACCAAAAGCTATAAAACGGAAAAGCCGGTCTCGTTGCCCCAGTGCGAGTGCACTTGGTGGAGCATGAATTGAAACGAACAAGCCTAGTTTGCATCGTCGGATGCCTTCGGGTCAACCTACTCGGGCATAGGAATCCCCTAAGCAGGGAATCAATGGTTGGTCAATTCGCACAACTCCGTGCTCACCGGTCTGGGTCAGGCGGCGGAAAGTGCATCCAGATGGACTGGAAACTTGTGGGACCAATGGGGGGCCTGGTGAGGATCGTGCCCGATCCGGTCATCCTGGTATGGACTCAAACGCATCGAACTGTCGTCGTAAATCGTCACTGCGGTCTAGAGCGGAGCCGAAGCAGGAGGACTCCCGGCCTCGCTGAATACAGCGCAGCCCGGAACGGTTACGTATCGTAGTGAATTTCTCGCCCGCTCGGAATGACTGACCGCGGTGTCGCACGTTCCTGGCGCCAGTCAAGCGCAATCCTCCTTAAACGATGACCCTGAACGTAGCGACCATCCCGGAGCTGAGGTGCGGAATGCCGTTTTCGTCCGGCAAGAGATCGACGATGGTGTATGTGCCTGATTCCAAACCCGTGAGAAACATTGTTCCCTGATCGCCAGCCAGCACGGTCGATTGACCAACGAGCGTAACGCCATCCGGCAAGCTGGCGCTTGTGTTTTGCAACAAGTCGTTGGCGCCGACGCCAGCGTCGAACCGCAAAATCAGCGCCTCGTGATCTTCATCAGTCGGGTTGTTCAGATTCAGCACAACGTCGGAGCCGATCACCGCCGCCGGTGTGACTTGATACCCGTTTTCCTCGAAGACGACGCTGATCGTGGTCATGCCCTCGGCCGCCGGGACGGGAATGCGTTGCTCATTCTCGACGACCCAGGTGACGATGCCATCCACCGATAGCCGAGTGAACGTCCAGATCGCCGTGTGCTGCTGGAAGGCGCTGAGATACGTGACCTCGGCGTTGACGGTGGTTTCGTCGAACACGTCTACGGAGTCGAGTGCGACGACGCGATGATCACTGTCTGGTAGGGATGCGGCAAGGCCAATGAACGAGTCTGCCGGGAGCGGCTGATCGCTCCCGAATAGCTGGCCGCGGTACGAATCGCTGGTGAGCCTGGCGAAGGTGTCGAAGGTCCGTTCGTTGAGACAGGCAAACAGCGATTCCGTGGTGGTGAGCAGTTCATCGCGTAACGGGGCGACCGGATAGGAGCTTTCCTCCGCGGACATTGGGGAGGCAACCGGTGTGGCGGCGTCTCCGGCCGCGGGAGTGGCTACCGGTGTCGCGTCCCCGAGTTCTGGCCCCGGTGTGGCGTCAGATCCAGTTTCGGCTGATTCGAGATCGATTGACACGCGCGCCGGATCAACGGACGACGCCACGATAGCACAGTCGCCTGGTGAGGCCTGGGAAGATCCGCCTGTCCCGTCGTCTTGAAGGGCAGCAAGCGCGGGAGACGCACTGACAGTGCCGGCGGCAACAGCCAGCGCCATGGTCAATTCCATCAGGCGACGGCCCGTTTTGGCGGATACAGTCCGAACGTTCTTTTGCTGGATCACGAAGCGCGCCCTTCCTCTCGCCCCAGATGAGGGTCGTCGACCTCCGATGATTGGTGAAGCGGAAGTCGCGTGCGTGTGCCGAGCCCCGAAGGTCCGGCGAAATCGAACTCGATTCGGCAGGGGATTCTGGCATGAGCCGTCCGTGACACTCCGCGAAGGTGTCCGTACACCCTTCTATCAGAGTGTATCCTACTGTCGCGCACGGCTGCATGGTTGGACCGACATTGACAATCCTGCCCGAGTACTCAGGAAATGCAACTGTTTGGGTCATGCCGCTTGCCGACAACATGCCGTACGCTGTTGTAACGGACCAACGGGTCCGGGAGTTTCATCTATCGGTCCATTGAGGATGAACAGAGGAGGAGGGTCGAAATGAAGAGTCTCGGGTTGCTTGGGTTGCGTCTTGTGATTGGCGGCCTATTCGTGATCCACGGCTATCCGAAGTTGTTCGGCGGCGGCGGCAAGGGTACGCAGTTGTCCGAATCGACCCGGCAGACCCTGGGCCAGATATTCGTCGATTCCATGGAACAGGGTGGCATCGAGAACACCACTGGATACATGAAATCGCTGGGGATTCCGAATCCAAAGGCGGCGGCCTGGGCGGTTGCCCTCGTCGAATTCGCGGGCGGTTTTGCCATGATCCTCGGGTTCAAAACGAGACCGATCGCGGCTGGTTTAGCCTTCTCGCAGATGGTAGCGATCAACACACAGCATGCCGACGAGGGTCTGGTTGGCGGATATGAACTCAATGTCGCCCTGATCGGAGCGACGGCGGCGCTGGCGATCGGTGGTCCGGGCAAGATTTCGCTGGACGGTTAGGGGGTTCCGCTCGGCAGGTGGTTTGGGAGGGAAGCAAGTTACGTGTCCACGCACACAGAGGTGACCGAATGGCTCGAAGAGCGGCAGGGGCGATTCATCGGAATCGCTGACCAAATCTGGGAGAATCCGGAGTTGGCCCTGGCCGAGTACAACGCGTGCAAGCTGCAGGCCGACGATCTCGCCACCGACGGGTTCACGATTACGCGCAGCATCGGTGAACTGCCTACCGCGTTCATGGCCGAATGGACCTCCGGCACGGGCGGTCCAACAATCGGCTTCCTTGGTGAATACGACGCCCTGCCGGGCCTATCGCAGCGCAGTCAGGATGTGCAGGACCCGATCATCGTCGATGGACCCGGCCACGGCTGCGGGCACAACTTGCTGGGGACGGCGGCGTTGGCGGCCGCCAGCGTGATCAAGGCCTGGCTGGAGCACAGCGGCACGCCAGCCACGGTTCGCTACTACGGATGTCCAGCCGAAGAAACCTGCGAGGGCAAGGTGTTCATGGCGCGAGCAGGCGCCTTCGACGATCTCGATATCGCGATCACCTGGCACCCCGGTTCCACGACTACGGTCTGGGCCGGCAGCAGCCTGGCGGTGAACAACATCAAGTTCCGGTTCAAGGGGCGCACCGCGCATGCCGCCGCGAATCCGGAAACCGGCCGATCGGCGCTCGATGCCGTGGAGCTGATGAACGTCGGCGTGAATTATCTTCGCGAGCATGTGATCGACGCCGCCCGCCTCCACTATGTGATCACTCAAGGCGGCGGCGCCCCGAACGTCGTACCGGATGATTGCGAGGTCTGGTACTTCATCCGCTCGCCTGAGCGCCACCAGGTGGAAGAACTTACCGAGCGGGTACGCAACATTGCCAAGGGCGCGGCGCTGATGACCGAAACGACGATGGAGGAAAACTTCGTCTCCGGCGCTTACAACATGCTCACCAATTCCGTGATCAGCGAACGAATGATGGCGATATTGAACGAACTCGGGCCGATCGCCTTCACCGACGAGGAAAAGGCCTATGCCAAGTCAATCGCCGATGCTTTCCCGCGAGAACTTCGGGCCACCATGCTCGAAATGGAGAACCTGCCCAAGGAACTCGTCGAGCAGGGATTGAACGGCGAAGTTTGGCCAATTCGAGACGCGGACAAGGTGATGCCAGGCTCGACCGATGTCTCCGACGTCTCGTGGATTACACCAACGTCGCAGATCACTACCACCACCTGGGCGCTGGGAATACCCGGGCACAGCTGGGCGGTCACCGCGACCGGCGCGATGAGCATCGGCCACAAGGGGATGTTGCACGCAGCCATGGCGATGGCGCTCACGGGAGCGGACTTCGCACTCGATCCCGGATTGCTGCAACGAGCCAAGGACGAGTTCGCGAAGTCGACCGAAGGGCGTCCGTACCAGTGCCCGATCCCGGCGCATGTCCAGCCCCGAACACCGTGATCGATGGCTTTTTCATCCGGGGCTCCCCAGTTGTGGCGCCAATTATCCAGCCCGGATGTGGCAGCGTTTGCGCGGCGCGGCTACCATAGAGCGAGCACGGAGCAAACCGGCATCCCGCCAATTCGTCGCGCCGTCGACGAAATTCGCACGCCGGTTCTTTCCAAGACTAACGAAAGCGCGCTCGATCTACATCGAGCATGTGCCCCGGGGGCGTCGTGTGCGGTCGCACTCGTGACCAACCCAGACGAATATCGAAACGCGAGCGACCGGGACAATCACGGTGCATGATTGTTTTCGACCGTTCGCGACTGGGAACTGTGGTGACCGGCATTGCCAGCCGGACGCGCGGTAAACACACGCGAGAGAGATGTTTGCATGACGGACGCCACTACCTCACGATCCAATGTCATCAACGCGGAAACGACGACCCACACACCACTCGACCCGGCCACTGGCACAGTCGATAACGCTGCCGCCAATCCCGCGGTCCACGATCCGGCCGACAAGGACCTCACCCCGTTGGAGGATGGTCGTGAGGTTGCGGCCTTCGAGCCCACTCCCCTCTTCACGGCTCACTATGCGATGCCGCTGACGCCGGAAGTGTCGCCCGATGGCGCCTGGCTGGCGTATCTACTCGAAGACGCCGCGGAAGGGGTCCATTTGTGGCTATCGCCGACCGATGGCGGGGATCCGCTTTCGGTGGAGCTGCCTTTCGCACCGATTGTCGAGCGCGATCCTGATTCCAGTCGTCTGCTCCGTGGTCCGCAGTGGTCGCCGGATGGTCGCGCGATCGCCCTGGCCGGTACGGTTGAGCGTGAAGATCGTATTGCGATCTGGCTTGTGCCGTCTCCAGTGGACACCAGCGCCGTGCCGGTGGTGGTTGCCGTAGCGGAAGGCGACCCCGAGTCGGCCGAACCGGAGGATGAGGCGGTCGACGTTGAAGGCGCCACCACGAATGACCCGGTCACCGCCGCGACCAACATTGACTCCGAGGACACCGAGGCGGCCGCCGATTTGCGAGTGGTCACTGCCGACACGGAAACGGCCATTCCAGAGGGATCGCCGAAAGTTGAACGAATCGACACGGCAATCTCGGCACAGACCTTGCAGTCGCCGCGTTTGCTCACTTGGGGCCCAGGGTCCGAACGCTCCCCACGATGGTCGCCGGATGGCAATCTCATTGCCTTCGTCAGCAATCGCGATCGTCGCGACGTGATTGCGCTGGCGACTCCTCTTGGCGACGAACCGACTATCGCCGATTTGCTGACCTGGAGCGGCCAGGACGACCGTGAACCGGCCTGGTCTCGCGACGGTCGGTTTCTGGCTTTCACACGGCAGCGCGCGGATGGTCCGGAGCACGCCGATGTCTTCTGCTACTCGCCGGAAACCGGTGAGCTAACCAACTTGACCGAACTCAAAACAAGCGCTGTGCGGCATTCACTTGATTGGGTAGCGGGCCGCAACCTGATTGGGTATGTGACGCGAGACGGCGATTGGCTCTCGATTTCCGTGCTCAATGCGGACAATAAGGCCGGTTGGGCAGTGACTCGTGAATCCGGAGACAAGACCGAGCCGCGCTTCCACCCAACCGAGGCGCGCCTGGTCTATATCCGGGCGGAAGGCTTCGCGACCGTTTGCTGCGAGCGCGGACTCCACGCCTCGGGCGCGGTCGCCCTTGATCCCAGCGAAGGCGTGGTCTACTCGCCTCGCTGGCTGCGGGACAAACGAGTTGTCTACGGATTCAGCGCTCCCCAGAAGCCGTACGGGTTCCTCGCTCAGGACAACCTGGCGACCTCCGAGCGGACTTCGATCCGGATCCCGGAAGAAGCGACAACAGCAGGGACAACGCTGCGCCAGCCCGTGCCGTTCGAGTTTAAGATCGGCGATGACGAGCAATTCTCCGGAATGCTGTACCGCTCGGAGGGCATGGTCGGTCCGGCGCCTGGCATCGTCTACCTCCCGGATGGACCACTCTCGATCCGACGCGGGGCGTTCAGCCTTGAGGAGCAGGCATTGGCCAGTACCGGCATTTCGGTACTTACGCCGCTGCTCCACGGTTCGACCGGGTTCGGTCACGCGATAGAGCAGGACCTGGCGGATCTCGCACACAGTGAAATCGAAATTTCGGATATCGCCGAAGCCGGACTCGGGCTCGGCGAGGCCAGTGAGATCGATGCAGCCAAGCTGGCGCTGGTGGGTGTCGGGTTCGGTGGTGCATTAGCGTTGCTGACGGCTGGCGCTCGCCCTGGCATCTACTCGGCGGTGATCGCGATCGACCCGATTACCGATTGGGCGATCGAGCTTGGCGAGGCCAAGCCCGCATGGCGGAATTGGGTGAGCAGTCAATACGGCATGCCATTGACGCATCCCGACCGATTCACACTGCGATCGCCAGCGACCTTCGCGGCCGTGATCGACGTGCCGGTAATCCTCGTTGCGACTGGGTCCGCGGCAGTGCACCGCCAGGCCCAACTTGAGTTGTTTGAGGCGTACCTCAATGGCAACGAGGTAGCATTCGAGCACATCGACACCGGAGACGAGCCGCTGCCGGCGACGCTGGAGCGGGTCAGCCTCAAGCTTGCTGGCATTTACGGCGTCGGCCCCGACACGATGGAAGTCGTGGAGGACACCCGCCCCGAAGCAATTGGCTAGGGGGCCCGAAGAGCACCCACGCGTCTTTTCGCACGAGTTGGCAGCACTGCATCACAGGCGAGGTCCATGACTCAACGCGCAGCCCCGCAAACATCGCTTTCCGCCATGTCACCGGTGAGCCGTCGCCAACTGGTTACGGTTGGCGCGGGAGCGGCGGGAACCGCGGTAGTCGGCGTTGCCGCGGCGGGCTTGTTTGGAACCGCTCCCAAGAGCATCCAACCCGCGGTCGGCCCAACACCAACCACAGCCCGGCAACCCGTGCGGCAGACCGCGACCCCGGCGACGCCCTCGACCATCGGATTTGTCGAAACCACTCCCCCGCCCGCAACACCTATCACAACTGAGGTGATTGTTGCGGTCAATCCTGGTGAAATTCTAGAGGAAGTCACCATCCGACAACTCCGGGAGCATCTCGATGGCGGCGCGTTCACGATCGTTGAGCTGATCCGGGCCACGCTCGCCCGGATCGACGAGTTCGATGGCGGGGAGGTCGACCTCAATGCCCTCATTACCCTCAACCCCGATGCTGAAGCAATCGCCGCCGAGCTCGATGCCGAGTTACGGGCCGGTCAGCCGCGCGGTCCGATGCATGGCATTCCGGTGTTGCTCAAGGACATCATCGCGACCAGCGACTCAATGCCCAACACCGCGGGCTCGATTGCGATGGCGGAAAACGTCGCCGTTCGGGATTCGTTCGTTGCGGCGCGATTGCGCGACGCGGGAGCGGTGATTTTGGGGAAAACCAATCTTACCGAATGGTCGAACTTCATGGGCAGCACCGGACTCAGCGGCTGGAGTTCGCTTGGTGGAGTGACGGTGAACCCATACAACCTCAACATGTCATGCTCCGGCTCAAGTTCGGGATCGGCGGCAGCCGTCGCCGCCAGTTATGTGCCAGTTGCGCTTGGGGCGGAATTCGATGGCTCGATCATCGCCCCGGCTTCCCAATGCGGGGTCGTCGGGGTCAAGCCCACGGTCGGCTTGACCAGCCGGGCCGGAGTAATCCCAATAGGATTCTCGCGGGATTCGATTGGACCGATGACGAGGACCGTCGAGGATGCCGCAATTGCGCTGAGTGTGCTCGTTGGTCTCGATCCGGACGATCCGTCGCGGACAGTCGGTGTCGAGACGAGTCCCCACGCAATGTTCATCGCGGAAATGGTTCCGGAAGCGGGGAAGGTCGATTACACGGAGGCGCTCGATCCCGATGCGCTCCAGGGCGCGCGGATCGGCATCTGCACCAATTTCGGATATTTCGACGAGGGCTCGCAAGCGCTGTTCGAGGCAATGATCCCAATTCTGGAAGAGGGTGGCGCCGAAATCGTGCCTGATGTGGTCATCGCGTCCCTCGGGGAAGTCTCCAGCACATATGTCAACAGCCTGACCGAGTTCGCCTGGGGCCTGCAACACTATCTCACCGAGTACACGCCCACTGGCCCGATGCAGACAATCCAGGACATCGTTGATTTCAACTTCGAACACGCAGACGAGACTTTGGTCATGACCGACCAAAGTGGACTGACTGATTGCCTTGAAGCACTCGCGATCGACGACCCGACCTACATTGAGGTTACTACAGCCAATCAGGAGGCGATCCGGGCGCGCGGCATCGATGCGGTGATGGACGATATCGAGCTCGATGCCCTGATCGCGCCGACGGCATCGTTGGCGGTCGGGGTCTGGGAACGCGGGGGATTCGGATCGTCGTCATCGGCGCCGTCGCTGGCTGGATATCCCTCGGTGACGCTGCCTATTGGCATTTCCGGTGACCTTCCGGCGGGAATCCACTTTTTTGGGCGGGCGTTCAGCGAGGATGTGCTGCTCGGCCTGGCCTACGCCCTGGAGCAGCGGCTCCCACCTCGCGCGGCGCCCACCTACATCCCCCGCGAGGGGTGAACACAGTCGACACAGTTGTTGGCAGGGGACAGTATGGGAATGCGCCTCGTGAATCCTCCACTGGCGCGCGAGCGTAGACTGGGCAGGCTCACTGGCACAAGGACGCCCTTCCTTGCCAATCACCGAGCGACCACCGGCGGAGACTATGAACCATGCGCAGTAACAGAACATCGTTCGGCCCTGCATCCGGCGGCCAGGATCTGGTGAGCGAATCAATCCTCGGACGCGGACTCGCCTCACTCCGGATCTTTTCTGGAATCATTCTCTTCGCCAATGGCCTCGCCAAGTTGACGGGCGAACGCAATTTTGACGTCGGATGGTATCGAGGCTTTCTGATCGTGCGCAACGAGGCGCGAAGCATCCTCCAATTCGAGGTCAATGAACGTGGTGAAACCGGAACCCGCGTTCCCTGGCTCCAGGACTTCGTCAACAATCATTTACTCGCCAATTGGGATGTCTACGAGTGGATGGTGACCTTCACCGAGCTGGGTCTCGGATTGCTGCTGATCGTTGGATTGATGTCGCGCGGCGCGGCGCTCGGCGCCGCGGGATTCCATCTCTTCCTGGCGCTGGTCTATTTCTCCAGCAACCGCTGGATGTTCGAGCAGCCTCACGAATACGTTCCGGTGCTCATCCTCGCTATCGTGCCGTCCGGCCGATATTGGGGCATCGATGGCGTACTCCTTCGAAACTCGCCTTCCTTGCGACGCTGGCCCTTTTGAGTACGTGGCGGTCTTGTCGAGACCGTATCCTCCTGGACTACAGATGATGTCGCAATCGCGTAGGAGACTCTGAACAGGAATGGCGCCGACGGCCCGAGACACCGCGACCATCGGCATGTTCGCGCGCACTGACCACGACCATCCATCGATCTTTCGTCCCGAGAATTTGTTGCGAGAGGCTCGTCGTCAGCGCAATCTTCCTCCCGGCACGGTTCCCGATGTGTGTCTGTTGGACCCGGATGGGGATATCGTTCGCTTCTTGAGGCAGGAAGGACGAGCCAGGCGCTCAGCGTCGTGGGCGTGCTACCACACCGATCTCTGGTTGACGGAGCTGGAGGAAGTGAAGATCGGGGTCGTCGGCAACGCGGTTGGGGCATCCTTTGCCGTGCTGATTGCCGAGCAGTTGTTTGCGTCAGGGTGCGCGTTGCTGGTGAGCATCAGTTCCGCCGGCAAGATCGACCCCGACGTTTTCCTTCCGGACATGATCCTGATCGATCGCGCCTTGCGAGGTGAAGGCGCAAGCCACGCATACCTTCCTGCCGCGCCTGAAGTCGAGGCGGATTCGCTTCTGATGCACGCCGCTAGTCGCGGTCTGGAACGGACCGGTCTGCAACCCTTTCGGGGGACAACCTGGACGACCGATGCACCGTACCGGGAAACGTCAGAGGCCCTCGCCATTGCAGTCCGGGCTGGCGCGGTGATCGTTGAGATGGAGGCTGCCGCTCTCTACGCATTTGGCGAAGCGTGTGGACGGGCAGTGATCTGCTTGGCTCATGTCACCAACACCATGGCGGTGTCTCCGGGCGATTTCGAGAAGGGTCCGCGAGACGGCGCCGAAAAAGCTCTCGCCGTGACGATCGCCGCCGCAAAGGGATGGATCGGTGAGAAAAACGCAATGAGGCAATGAGATTTTCTCGCGAAATCGGTCCGCTTCAGCCAGGTGATATGTCGCCTATGCTGGACATGACGGGGAGCACTCGACACGGCGTCCAAGTCAGGTAGGATATTCAGAAGGTTTGGGCGCTTCCGCCGATTTTTGGTGCATTGAAGGAGTCACCAATGACCGATCATATCGATACCCCCAAGGCAAACGCGCTTCGGTTCGCCCGGCGCACGTTGATGAAGAGCGCCGCAATGACCGCCGCGGCGGCTGGGATGAGCGGCACGGCCAGAGCATCTGGCGAGCGCAAGGGTGGAACCACGGTGCACATTCAGGAAGCCACCCCCAATTCGGATCTCCCGCCCCCATCGCCATCGGTCGCCGAACTCCAGGAAGCCCTCGCCAATGGGGAGACCACCGTTCGTGCAATTGTCGAGGCGGCGCTCGCCCGGATCGATGCCCTCGATCAACAGGGACCCTCCCTCAACGCCGTGATCCAGGTGAATCCGGAGGCGCTCTCGATCGCCGATGAGCTGGACGCCGAGTTGGACGACGGCGCCATGCGCGGCCCGATGCACGGGATTCCCGTGCTGATCAAGGACAACATCGCGACCGGTGACCAAATGGAAACAACAGCCGGTTCCCTGGCCTTGGTTGGACTCAGGGCGCACACCGATTCCGGGGTTGCTCGCCAACTGCGCGAGGCAGGCATGGTGATTCTGGGCAAGACCAACCTGAGCGAATGGGCCAATATCCGTTCATTCCATGCCACAAGTGGCTGGAGTGGGCGCGGTGGTCAAACCCTCAATCCGCATCAGCTCGACCGCAATCCCTCCGGTTCCAGTTCAGGATCGGCGGTTGCCTCGGCCGCTGGCTATGTCGCGGTATCGGTTGGCACCGAAACCAACGGGTCAATTGTCTCTCCGGCGGGGTTCTGTGGGGTGGTCGGGATCAAGCCAACTGTAGGTCTGGTGAGTCGGGTGGGGGTGATTCCAATTTCCCACTCTCAAGATACGATCGGCCCCATCGCACGCTCGGTCGCCGATGCGGCGGCGTTGCTGAATGTGCTGGCGGCGCCGGATTCCGCCGATCCAGCCTCGAACGGCCAGTGGCCCGTGGTCTCTTCATCAAACGCAACACCTGAAGACGAAAGGGTGGCGACACCGGTCGCGACACCGGAAATGACGATTCAACCGATTCCCAGTTATCCCCAACATCCGGAAGGCGGCATGCCAGATGTTGACTACACGGCGGCTCTCGATCCGACCGGGTTACAGGGGGCGAGGATCGGCGTGCTGCGCGGCATGACCGGGTTCAGCCCCGATGCCGACGCCGTGTTCGAGGAGGCGATCGCGGCGCTCATTGAGGCCGGAGCCGAGATCGTCGATCCGGTCGAGGCGCCGAGTGAGAGCGACCCGGAGTGGGGCAACGACACGCTGCCGGTGCTGGAATGGGAGTTGAAAGCGGGATTGGCTGACTATTTTGCCGGTTTCCTGCCGGACGGGTCGGCTATCACCAGTCTCGCCGACGTGATTGCCTTCAATGACGCCCATGCCGACGAGGAGTTGGCATACTTTGATCAGGGAATCTTCCTCAGCGCCGAAGCGCGAGCCGGTCTTGACGATCCCGAGTACCAGGCGGCGGTTCTGCGCATCCAGTACGCCGGACGCGACAATGGGCTTGACGCCGCATTGGAATCGAACGCTCTCGATGCCCTGATCGCCCCAACAAATGCTCCAGCGACGAAGATCGACCTCGTCAACGGAGATCACTTCCTGGGAGGGACATCGACGCTCGCGGCAATTGCCGGCTATCCGATCGTGACGCTTCCGGCCGGATACCGGCATGGCTTACCGGTGGGGATTACTTTCATGGGTCGCGCCTACAGTGAGGAGACCCTGATCCGATTGGCGTACGCATTCGAGCAGCAGGCCCAAGTGGCGCAAGCGCCTTCGTTCCTGCCCGGCGCCGTCATTCCACCGGTGGCATAGGCGCTGACACATATGCCGTAGGGTCGGCGCCCCCGGCCACAAGAGGCACCTTGCCAGCCGCGGTGCAGGGGTGTCCGCCCTTCGTGCTCAATGCCCTTTCATGGAGCGTGCCGACTCCGAATGGGGCGCCGACACTACGAAATCCGTTGCCTCCCCCTGGATTCCAGTACGCTCTCCGCTTCGCCTCGGTGTGGCATCATCGTTCCATACAACGCGTTCGTGAGACGACTTGACGATGGGACCACGCAACGATGAGCGACCGACCCGGTAATCAGCGGCCAACGCCGGAGAACGACGACGATCTCGCGTATCTCGACGCAGGGTTGAGCGAGGACGATTCCGACGGAACATCACGAACAGCGCGATTTGACCAATCACCCGCCCAATCGCCTCGACCCACTACGGCGGCGGATATGAGTGAGCAGTCCGGCCGGGGACGTTCGGACGCGACTTCGCCGCCTTCCGTCGTTGTTGCCTCACCCCTGGTTCGAGACCGGAACTGGACCTGGCCGATCATCAATACGGTTGGACTGCTGGTCGTAATCGCGGTCAACTTCCTCGCCAACGCGCTTGAGTTCAATGGCCAAACCACCGGCGATGTGGTGCGAGTCGATTCTGTTCCATTTCAACCTGAGGACTGGGTGTTCACGATCTGGGGCGCCATCTACATCCTGTTGCTCTTGTTCGTCATATATGGATTGCTGCCAGCCGGTCGTCGCAACGTGCGGTTGCAGCGGATCAGTCCGTTGTTCCTGATCGCGAACATCGCCAACGTGACATGGCTCGTCCTATGGCACTGGGAGCAGTTTCTCCCTTCGCTGATCACGATCCTCGTGCTGCTGGGGTCGTTGCTGGGCATCTATATTGGTTTGCGAATCAAGAATCCGATTCGACGCTCGACATATACTGAAAAGCCCGGCTGGTTCAAGCGTCTGGTCATGTGGGCGCCGTTCTCGGTCTATCTCGGGTGGATCTGTGTCGCCACCCTCGCCAACTTGATGGTCTGGCTCGATCGATCAGGTTGGGACGGCGGGCCATTTTCCTACAACCTCTGGGCCGCCATTTTCATTGCCGCGGGAACGTTGACTGCGGCGATCTTCGTGTTCACGGCCAAGGATGTGCTGATGCCGCTCGTCTTCGCGGTCGCCTTCGCCGGAATTGCCGATCAAAACTGGGGCGAAACGGCGCTCGTGAGCATCGTCGCGATCGTGTTCGCGGTTGTCTGCGTAGGGTTGGCCGGCATCGCCTCGGTGATCGCCTTCGATCGCGATGCTGATCGCGGGCTCTTTGGCCGGAGCAAATCGGATGATGTTCCACGGTCGACCACATCCGACGATAATCCTCCGGTCGAACGTGCATGAGCGTTTCATAGTTCCTGGTGGCGCCATGTCCTGATCGGAGAACAACGATTGCGACATCGGTCCCAACGACACCTCCAGCGAGGCGGTTGACGAGGAGTGAAACCCAACACCGGACCGCGATCACTGGCAGTAAACCCGGCGCCTCAGTCAAGACTGAGGCGCCGGGTTGTTGTCTACCGGTATTGCCACTATCGGCGCCGGGAAGAGTTCGGTAGGATGTTGGGAGCGGTTGCCGCGGAGGCGGTCGCTGTGCGCCGCGTGCGCGGGTTGGTTTGGTAAACAGGAGGAAACGGGCATCATGTCCGCTGAGCACGATGCCGGACCCGATTCGCCGCCCCACCCCTTGCCACCACAAGTCACAGATGATGTTCCCGACGTTCACAATGCCGATTCACGCATGCCAGGCTTCCGGACGGCCCCGGCGCCGGGTCGGCCGGGGCGATTCGCTCTGTTTCCGTCGTCGCTGCCCTTTCGAGACATCGCCTTGCCCAGGGCGTTGCAAGCCAGGCCGTTCCGGCGCTACTGGTCGAGTCAGATTATCGCGCTGTGTGGGGCGTGGATGCAGAACACCGCCGCCTCGCTGGTGGTGCTCTCACTAACGAGTTCGGCCGTCTTGATCGGCGCGGTGAACATCGTGACTGCACTGCCGCTCCTGTTGCTCAGCCTGTTCGGTGGGGTGATCGCAGATCGGTTGAATCGCCGCAAGATCATCATCGCCACGCAATCGATGCTGGGTTGCCTTTCACTGGTCTACGCCTGGCTGATCCTGACCGGGAGGCTGGAGTACTGGCATGTGCTCGCGCTCGCGGCGGTTGCCGGCTCGATCCAGGCATTCGAGCTTCCGGCTGGCCAATCGTTCGTCACCGAACTGGTTGATCGCGAGGATATGTCCCAGGCGCTGGCCTTGAATTCAGCCTCGTTCAACGCAACCCGCACGGTCGGTCCAGCTTTGGCCGGAATCGTGATAGGGGTGCTCGGAACTGGGGCCGCATTCGTGATCAACGCGATCACGCTGCTTGCCCCGATATCGGTGCTGGTGAGCCTGAAGACGATGATCACTCCCCATTTCAGGAAGCGTTCTGGCCAATCCGGGCTCGCGTCGCTCAAGGCCGGTGTGCATCACATCCGCACGAACGACGATCTGCTCGGGCTGGTGCTGATGTCGTCGGTTTTTTCGTTCCTGGTCTTTCCCAACTTACTGGTGCTCATGCCGCTGTATGTCACTACGGAATTAGGCGGTGGCGAAGGCTGGGTAGCTGTCATGATTTCAGTGCTTGGCATCGGCGCGTTGGCGGGATCGATCGGCATCCTGCGCGGCAGCCGGCTCGAAGCCGCCGCCGGGAAGCGGTTGCGGACCGCCATGACTGGCCTGGCAGTCGGTCTGTTCTGGTTGGCGCTTTCGCCGAATCCGTGGTTCGCGATTCCCGGGATCGTGATCGCGGGATTCTCGTTCACCACCGGCAACACCCAGATCATGACGAGATTGCAGCAATTGGCTCCGGACGACATGCGAGGCCGAGTGCTCAGCGTCAACAGCCTCGCCTTCAACGGGGTAATGCCGTTCGCGACGCTAACCGTGGCTGGCGTAGCGCAATTGATCGGACAACCGCTGGTGATGTTGATCTGCGGAGTGCTGTTGGTTGGCATGAGCACCTGGCTTTGGCGCCGGTACGTATGGCAGGCGTTCGTGCCTGCTGGCCAAATAGTGCCGGTTACGACTTCGCCAGGCAGATAGCTCGGCCGGCATCCAGTACGGTCGAACCTTTCCGTTGGATCCCGCGACGGCGCTGGAAGCCATCGACCGGGATTCGTATAAGGTAGGAGGATGCATCCTCCCCCGTCCCTGCGCGCCTCGCTTGCACGGTCGGGCCGGGTAACCGAAATCACGATCAAGCATCTCATCGTGTGGGTCGCGCAGGCGGTCGTGCTCCTGACGATGGCCGGGTTATTCGAAACGATCGAAGTCAAGGACTTCGCCGACTCGATGATCGTGATTGTGGTCGCGGCGGCAATCGGCACGCTGGTGATGCCGACGTTGATTCGGTACGCCGTGAGGCTCAAACCAATCCTCTTCCCGGTGATCACCTTCCTGCTCTACGCCTGGGCGTTGTTGATTCTGGATCAACTGCTTACCGGCTGGAGGACTAGCAACTGGTGGGTCGCCGATGCTTCTGCTGGCGAGGGCGCTCACGGCGTGTGGCGGCGACGACGACGAGCCAACCACCACCCCTGTTGAGCCGGCGGCGACGACGACAGCGGAAGGGGATGCGGCAATCGCCACACCGGACATTGCACTGGCGACGCCTTCCGCGTTGGGGACACCTGGCGCATGGGCAACACCAATCGCTTCGCCGGACACCATGGCAACGCCGGTCAGCAGTGGTGCTCCGGCGATAGTGGCCTTCCCCGTAGTTGCGTCGACCCCCGGATCAGGAATCGCCCTTCCGACGGCGGCCGCTGAAGAGTCTTCGGTGGAAAGGGGATCCGGGCTGGCGCTCCACGGTACGGTTTCCTTGACGGGCACGATCAATGAGGCATTCGTGATCGGCGACGACGGCTTCGTGGGGTTGGGCAGGTATGCTGGAGTCCAGGCGGGTCAGCAGGTTGTGGTGCGCGACGAAGCGGGCGCCATTGTCGCGATCACTCAGCTCGAGGCCACCGGCAGCGACGTTGTCTGCAACTGGACGTTCGAGGTCGAGGCGCCTGAGTCGAATTTCTACGCCGTGTCGATTCCGATGTTGGGCGAACACGTGTTCACCAGCGACGAAGTAGTCAACAGCAACGGGCAAATCGAGCTGGTGCTGCCCTAAACGCGTATGGGCGGCGGAGTCGAGACACACGCCGGCAGTCGAGGCTTCGACCCAGGGCGTTACCGCGGGGCCTTGGGAAACCTGGCAATTCGCGAGTAAGCGGATAGTCTTTCGGAGCCTGCACTTTACTCAGCTGGATATCGGTGGCGCCTGAGATAGCGTCTCCGTGGAGACAGGGAATATAAAGCAGGCGCCAGGCCAAGAGGAATGCGCACTTGCGCGGAATGAAGAATGACGCCTACCGTGTTCTTTGCCGAGGGTCGAGGGCATCGCGGAGACCGTCCCCGAGTAGATTGCAGCCGAGCACGACGAGCGTTATCGCGATACCCGGGTACATCATCAGTTGCGGTGCGTTGAGAAAGAACAATCGTCCGTCGCTGAGCATCGTCCCCCACTCCGGCGTTGGCGGCTGCGCGCCGAGACCCAGGAAGCTGAGACCAGAAATCGCCAGCATCAGCGAGCCAAGTTCCAGCGTGGCGAGCACAATCACCGATGGAATCACATTCGGCAGGATGTGCCGCAGGATCATCCGGCCGCTGCCGCAGCCACAGCAATGGGCCGAGAGCACATAGTCGTTTTGCACGACCTTCAGCGTCAACCCGCGCACGACGCGAGCGTAATCCACCCACCATACCGCGACCATCCCGATCAGAACGTTTGGCAGACTCGGCCCTAGCATCCCGACGATCGCCAGGGCGAGAACGATGCTGGGGAAGGCCAACAGCACATCCACCAGCCGCATCAGCAGGTCGTCAATGATGTTGCCGAAATAGCCGGCGATGATTCCGATCGTGACCCCAAGCAACACGATTCCGGCTGCGGCGAGACCCGCCGCGCCGAGTGTCCAGCGCGCACCGTAGACAATCCGGCTGAACAGATCGCGACCGAGGTTGTCGGTCCCGAGCCAGTGAGCGCTCGACGGCGACGACAGATTGGCGGTGGGATCGAGTTCCGTCGGATCGTACGGGGCGATCACGCCCGCGAAGAGAGCGGCAATTGTTACGAGAAGCAAGATGCCGAGTCCGACCAAAGCAGAGCGGTCCTGAACGACGCCACGCATCGAGGCGAATCGCCTGGGCCGCCATTCGTCAGCCAGGGTGGTGACTTTGCGACGACCCGGCGAGGATGCGACCTGGGCGGAAGCGGTGGACTGGGCCACGGTTACATCCTCCCCAGGCGGATGCGTGGATCAATTAAACCGTAGCCAATGTCGACAATCAGGTTGATCAGCAGGAAAGCCGTGCCCATGAAAATCACGAATCCCTGGATCATCGGGTAGTCGCGATCGAAGATCGCGTCGACCACGAGTTTCCCGATCCCCGGCCAGGAAAAGATCGTCTCGACGATCACCGCGCCGCCGAGCATCCCGGCGAAACGCATTCCAAGCACGGTCGAGATCGGGATCATCGTGTTCCGCAGGGCGTGGCGAATCAACAGCGTACGAGAGTGAAGTCCTTTGGCCCGTGCCGTCCGGATGTAATCCTGGTTAAGGGTTTCCAGCGTCTCGGAACGGGTCAGGCGCATCAGGCTCGCGCTGCCCCCGATGCCAAGGGTCAGCGCCGGCATCACGGCGTGTTGCCACGTTTGGCTCCCCGCCACCGGCAACATGCCGAGCTGAACCGAGAAGAGCAGGATCAGCAAATAGGCCACCCAATAGGAGGGCATGGGGGCCCCGAGCAGCGCCACAACCCGGCTGAGGTGATCGATCGGACCGCGACGATACACGGCGGCAAGCACACCGAGCGGAATCGCGATTGCAATCGCCAAGAGGAGGCCGCCTCCCGCGATTTGCAATGTCGTCGGAAACCTTTCCGCGAGCGATTCGAGGACAGGCTTCCCGGTCCGATACGACAGTCCAAGATCGCCGGTCAGGGCTTCGCCCAGCCAGTTGAGATACTGGATCGGAGCGGAAGCGTTCAGACCCATCTGTTCACGCGCGGCGTTGGTTTCCGCAGATGTCGGTTGACGGCCGAGTGCGCGCTGCAGGGCAAGCCGGGCGGGATCGCCGGGCGCGAGATTGGCGAGCAAAAACGCGACCAGCGAGATCCCGATCCAGACGGGAACGAGATAGAACAACCGGCGAAGGATGAACTGCAACAAGTCTCGTTACTCCGCCAGCGTCAGCGATGTCCAGCGCTGGTTCACTCCGGAGGCGTGCAGGTCGAAGGTGGTCACCGCGTCGGTGTGACCGATGATGCGATAGAACCCACAGAGCGGGGTCACCACACGCTCCTCGTTGACGACGATGTTCATCGCCTCCGCGGCGGCTTCCTGGACCTCCGCGATGTCGGTCGCCTCCCGACTGCGTGTGATCGCGGTGTCGAACGCTTCGCCGGTGGCGAAGGCGCGGCCATAGGCGGTCGCTTCGGGATCGCCGCCTTCTTCCGGGCTCGAGAAGAGCAGCTCTGGCAGAAATGCAGGATTGCCATCGTTCTGGCTGCCGGCTTCGAGCCAAAGGTCGCCCTCGCCGACGCCCAAACGCTGCTCGTAGGTAGCGGTATCGGGAGTCTGGATGATTTCGAGGTCGATCCCGATGTCGCTGAGCTGAGCCTGGATCAGTTCCGGCACCGAGCCATGATCGGCCGCGGTGCCGTAGCCATTGATAATTGTCAGATTGAGGGCGCGGCCATCCTTTTCCCGAATGCCGCCGGCGCCTTCGACCCAGCCGGCAGCTTCCAGCACCTGGCGGGCGCGTTCCGGGTCGAATTCCGGGGCCGACACGAGCGAGGCCGAGTCTCCGAGAATTGCGGGCGGAATCATTGTCGTGCCGGGCTCGGCATTGCCCTGCCAGGCGCCGTCGATCACCTGTTGGCGATCGATCGCGATCGAAACCGCCTCGCGCACAGCGATATCCTGTCCCAGATCGTACGGCTCAACGCCGTGGATGTTCATGTACATCGCTTCGTAGGCGCCAACCGGTCCGCGAACCAGGGTTGCGCCCGCGGCTTCGACCTGGCTGGCCGATTGGCGCGGGACATCGACGATCAGATCGACATCACCGGCCTGGAGGGCGAGCAGTCGCGCCGTGGGGTCCGGATAGAACTGGAACGTGATCTCGCCCACACCAGCTCCGGTTTCACCCCAATAATCCGGGTTGGCTTCGACGGTGTAGTGATCGGCAGCGACGTATTCCACCTCCCTGAACGGCCCGGACCCGTTGCGCGATTCTGCCGGGTTCAGGCCTGGCGGCAAGATCGAGTTGTTCGGATGCCCGATCTGTTCCATCATCCGCATGTTGACGTAGGTTGGGGTAATTTCGATCGTGAAGTCGTCAACGATGACGTTGGACTCCTCGCCGATTCCCATCACGCCCCCGCCGTTGGCCGCGATCCGGTCCATCGTGTACTTGACGGCTTCGGCGTTGAACGGTGTGCCGTCGTGGAACGAGACACCCTGGCGCAAGGTCAACCGCCAGGTGCTCGGCTCGACGAATTCCCAGGATTCGGCCAGGAGCGGCTCGATCTGATAGTCGGGAGTAAGGTAGGTAAGCGATTCGAAGATGTTGGTGTTGAGCGGGAAGAAACCGATGTTGGCCCGCTCGTCTGTACGGTATCCGTCTTCCGAAACACCGACGCGGATTGACCCCGATGGCGCATCCTGTGCCGCTGCCGATTTGCCGATCGTGGCTGCTATCCCTGCGACGCCGGTGGCCAACAGCAATTGACGGCGATCCATCCCATGCTGAGTTCTGCCCATCCTTGATCCTTTCTCTCGTCGCATGGCGACGCTCAACACGCGTTTCCGGAGTTTCAGCACGCTGTACAGGGGCATTGTCGCAGAAGTTGTCAGATACCGATAGGGGGTATCCACAATGACGATTCCATTGTCCGCCCACCGATCGCCCGAAGTCCGTATCAGGCAAGTGTGCGCGCCCGCACGTGATGCTTGCGGGCGACCCTTCGACGCTTGACAGTGGGACGCGGCCGAAAAGCGGAATTGGGCGATTCCTCGCGAGCCGTCTCGATCCCGTTGGGCGCAGTCTCAGCATCATTTCTGGGCCTGGTTGTGATTGTGGCATTGTCTTCAGCGTGAATACTGACCTCAGTGTCGGCATCGGCTGTAACGCTAATGTCCGCATCGTCCCCAGCCCTGATCGTAATGTCGCCATCGACATCGACGTTCTCTTCCCCACCCTCAAGATCGTCGTCATCGCCGCCCAGGGCCACGAGCACAGTGTCCTCACCATGGCGCACCTGGAGCCGGGTCCACAGGAACTCGCCGCACACTCGAACCACCGCCAGTGTCGGCACGGCCACGATCGCGCCGAACACCCCGGCGATCTGGCTGCCGCCGATCACCGCGATAAAGATCAGGAGCGGATGCACGCGCACCGCCGAACCCTGGATTTTGGGGGTAATCAGGTTGCCCTCAACCTGATTGATCAGGATGTAGACGCCGGTTACGATCACGGCCATCTCCCAGGAGATCGTGAACGCAATCAACACGGCGGGAATTCCGCCTAAAAAGGCCCCCACATAGGGCAGAATCGCCGTCATCGACATCCACAACCCGAGGACGAGGGCGTAGGGCACGTCGAGCAAGACGAGGCTGATCGTCGCCATCGAACCCTGGATGACGATGGAAACCATCAGCCCGGCGAGATAGCGCGAAAGCGACTCACCGATCGTGGACCACAGTTGGGTGGCATCGGGACGGTAGGCGGGTGAAAACGACGAAACGAACTTTTCCCGGAACCGCGGGATGTCGACGAGAAGGTAGGTGGCGACGAAGATCACCCCGAAACTGGTGATCGCGATGGTCAGGGTGCGAGTCAGGGCTTCGAGCGCGTTGTTGAGCAGGGTTCCCGCCAGCGTCTCGAACCGGGCGAGCAAGTTGCCTTCGGCGTCATCGATCACGGTGCTCGGCGGTTGGTCGATCCAGCCCTGGCGCCAGAACTCCATGAGGATGCCGTGAGCGGACTCTTCGAGGGTGTCGGCGATTTCAGGGAGTTGCTCGACGAATCCGGTTATCTCGTTGATCGCGAACGGAATGATCAGGATCAGCCCGATAATCGCCGTCGCCACGGTTGAACCAACCACGATCAGAATCGCCAGACCACGTGGCATCCAGTGCTGAAGCAACCGCACCGGGAACGACAGCGTGAGGGCCACAGTCGCGCCGATGATCAGCAATCGAGGGACGCTGGGCGCTTCCTTGAACAGCCAGAGCACGCCGATGACAAGTGCGGCGAGCAGGATGAAGCGTGTGCGCTGACTGATGTAGATCGGCGTCGGAACCAATTCGTCCGCGATCTCGAGCACCTGCTCGTTGAGCGATGGCTCCGTTTCCGGAGATGGGCGGAAGCGTGCCGTGGCCCGATTCCATAATGTCCCGAGCTGTTGCATGTTGCGGTGTTCCCGTGCGATTCAACCCTCGCCCAAGTCTGAAGACAGGGCGCCAGTGACATCTACCAAGGCATCTCGAGTGGCGTTCGGCGACTGTCCAGCCTCGACCAGTTCGACATACGAACGATTCGCTGATTCGCGCTATCGTACTCGATTCTCACGCAAAACACGGTGAGCGCGCCCCATCATTGCAGATAGCGATGCGCCCGACGCCCCAGGCGCACTGTCGAGCATCAACCGGCTCGATTCGTCAACCCGGTCGCAGACCGCCTGTTCCCCGGTGCTCCACTCGGTCGCATGCCCTGGTGGGTCATGGAGAACCCGTCTCTGTACAACGACGACACCGTGGCGCGCCGCGGCGCATCGTCGCAGGTCAACGCGAAGCTGCCCGCGAGCGTTCCGCATTTGTCCAATCACGCTGCTCCCGGCGTACCCAACCCGGCAAGGCGCCGTCACCATGTGGTGACGGCGCTTCCCGAACGACTCGATCCGGGCCGGGATCGATTAGGGCACGACGTCGAGCACCTGGTCGCTCGTGAATATCTCGATCGCCGCCTCGCCGTCGACTTCGATCTCGCCCATCACCGAATCGAGCAGAACTTGATCGATATTCGAGGCATCGGCGCGAAGCTCGACAAATGCGTACGTATCTTCGTCAATTGCCCGCACCTGGAGCACGGATACGAATGGGGCGCCGCCGCTGGCATCGACATAGATGGCGCCCGCGGCGTGCTCAGTCGAATCAGTCAACACCACCTCGCTCTCCGGCGACAGTTGCAAAATCGATTCGATGTAATCGGGACTCGACAGCGCTTCCTCGATCGTGGCGCTATCGAACGGAGTCTCGCCTTCTTCGATTGTGATGTAGACGATCGCGCCCTCCGATTCGGCATCGGTCAGGAGAAGCGCATCGACGCCGGTCTCCGTGAAGGATTGGACCGGCAGCTCCTCACTGGGATCGAGTATCCAGGCATCGGTCCAGGTCACCTCTACATCATGCTGAGGGCTAACATAGTCGCCATCGGCCACGAGACCGGGAAGTTGGGACGGAGCCTCGGGACTGGCCTCGGGACTGGCTTCGGGACTTGCGATCGGACTGGCGTCCGGCTCGAACGGCGCTGGCGTACCACCTGGATCGTCGGCGGGCCCGTCAATGGAAGGCTCCTCTGTCGCCTCTTCAATAGCAGGTTCCTCTGTCGCCTCTTCAATAGCAGGTTCCTCGGTCGCCTCTTCAGTAGCCGGTACCTCAGTCGCCTCTTCAGTAGCCGGTCCCTCAGTCGCCTCTTCCGTGACAGGCTCCTCGGTCGGCTCCTCCGTGGCGGGCTCCTCAGTCGCCTCTTCCGTGGCAGGCTCCTCAGTTGGCTCGCTGTCAGCGATGTCGAGGGCCTCGAGGATCTCGTCAGCGGAGAAGACCCCGAAAATGTCGTTGTCCTGGACCTCAATGTCCTCGCCCATGCTGGTCAGGATGTTCTCGTACTCGTCCGGCTCGTACATGTCGAGTCCGACCCAGAAACCGTAGTCCTCCCGGCCCGGATCGGCGACGATTAGCATGTACACGACGTGGTCGTCATTCGGGGCGGCCTCCTGGGCGACGATCGCGACGGAGTCCTGGTTCGATTCGAGCAACACAACTTCGGCTTCATCGGAGAGAAACAGGTTGTCTTCCAGGAACGTGTCCTGGCCCATCACCCCCTCCAGCAGTTCGGGATCGGCGGGGGCGTCGTTGGGGCTGAACCCGAGCGAAAGGACGGAAGTCTCCGAATCGGTGTCGACGAGAAAGACGATGTCGCCCAGATTGGGACTGGAGGCCACGGCTCCGTCGTAGTTGCCGCCGATCGCGTGGTCTACGTTGGGGTCTGTCTCGTCGCCGACGGCCCAGGCATCGGTCCACGTTATCTCGATCTCGTACTGGGGACTGGCGTACTCGCCTTCGTCGACGAGACCGGGAAACTCCCCGTCCTCCTCGTCTTCGACGGCATCCTTGATGTCGCCCTGGAAAGCGATCGCCGAACCACTGGTGACGGCGAACAACGCAATCACCACAAAGAGGCGAAGACCAGTGAGCCGCGATTTGTTGACGATCATGTCGGGGAAGACCTTTCGCGATTTGAAGGACGGGCTCGAACGAGCGACATCGTTGTGTGGGGAACGCTGAGGAAACGGCAGAGGTTCCCCACAGTTCTCTGCAAGCATAGCGGTCGATGGACGACAGCGATAGCCGGATAAGACGCATTGAGACGCCTTGAGACAAGCATTATATGCGGGGCGCTTCCGATCGGGCAGGAAGTTTGATGCAGGGGATACATCCGGATGGCGATGGTTGACGCCGTAAACCTGGTCAAGGTCTTCGATCGACCGGACCGGCTCGAAGGACGCTCCTCTGCGGTGCGCACCCTGTTTACCCGCCACAAGAAGCGGACTTTGGCGGTCGATGGCATGAGCCTCTCGATCGATGAACGCGAAATCGTCGGATATCTCGGGCCAAACTGCGCTGGAAAATCGACGACGATCAAGATGCTCACGGGCAACCTCGTGCCCACGTCCGGCACGGCGACGGTATCCGGGATCGTTCCCTGGCGCTATCGCACGGCGAACGCCCGGAGCGGCTGGCGTGGCTGTCGCCGCTCGCCGGTGTTCTGGCCATCGCATTTGCCGCCTGGCTGTTCATGCGCGAGACGCGGTCCTACCAGTCTTCGAGATCGTGAAGTCGACCATAACTTCGTCGAAAGGGATGTGCAGAACCGCGGGGTTTGCGTGCCGTTGGGGACGTAGGTGGTTTTTCGCGAATCCAGTCAGTGACTTTCTTTGCACATTTGATGACGGTATTGCTCTCCAGCATTCGAATTCGAAGTCGCATCGTCAAACACTTCGTCAGCGATCCTGTAGTCGTGAATTATGCCAATCAATCCCCACGTTCCTGGGACCACACTTCGGGATCGAGTTCGGCGTGGCGAAGCACGTCGAGCATGAGCGGCAAAAGCTTGCCGCGAATCAATGTCAACGCGCCAAAATCCACCTGCAACGGGCCCTTTACTCCGGCCGCCCAATTCACCGACACGGCGATGCCGGCGTAGTGGATCTCCAGCTCCCGCGCCAGGATCGCCTCTGGCATCGCTGTCATCCCCACTACATCGGCGCCCAGCAACTTGCTCATCCGAATCTCGGCGGCGGTTTCGAACCTGGGTCCGTTGAAACAGATGTATGCGCCACGCGGGCGGACCGCAAGACCGTGCGCGGGGCCCGCCTTCACGATCGCTTCCCGCAGCACCGGACTGAACGGTTCGGTGAAGGGCGTGTGCCTCAGGCCCGACTCTCCACCGTCGAAGAAGGTGGATTCGCGTCCACTTGTCAAGTCGATAATCTGGTCTAGGGCAACCACTCCGCCCGGCGGAATGTCGTCGGCGATGCCGCCGACGGCAAAGGTCGCGATCACGCAGTCGACCCCGAGATGGTGCAGCGCCGTGACGTTGGCGCGGTTATTAACCTTGTGCGGGGGAGCATCGTGGTTGACACCGTGGCGTGAGAGGAAGACCACGTCCGATTGGTCGCCATCGCCAATCCAGGCGAGCGCCTGGCCGTATGTCGTATCGATCACGGTTTCGGTGAAACCGCTCCCTGGCCGATCTACCCCGGATCCACCGATGATCCCGACTCGTTGTGGCATGGCGAACCTCTCCGCGCGGGCAATCGTTGGGGCCGACTCGTGTGTCGGCGTGTTGAGGACAGGGCCGAAAGGCGTCCTTCGCGGGCATTCATAAGAGCCGACGAGTCTGCTGCGAGTTGGCGTCGTGTCCTCGATCGCCCCTTGGCCTTCTCCAAGACACGCGCTTGCTTGAATCAGGTAATGATGCCGGCGCGGAGGGCGCGGGCCACAGCCGCGGAACGTGCGCTCACTTCGAGTTTGGTCAGCAAGTTAGCGACATGGCTTTGCACGGTGCGGACGCCAATGTACAACTCGTCGCCAATGTCCTTGTCGGTCTTGCCGGCCGCCACCAGCGTCAGGACCTCGATCTCCCGTTCAGAGATTCCCAGTTCCTTGATCAGGGTGTTGATCGCGGCTCGCCGGGTCAGCCGAGGACTGGCATGCTTGGGAGCGGGATCGTCGTTCAGGATTTCATGGGTAAGCATCTTGACATCCTCGAATCCGAGCGCGTGATCGGTTTCCCAGATCGAGTCAAATGCATCGCCAAGCTCCTCCCGCAATGTTGCGATAATCGTGTTGTAGAGATCGCGGTCGATCGGGGCGATGGGATGGTTGACGGCCTCGCGCAAGCCGTCGGCGGCGGCCAGCAGCGAGGCCGCCCGTGCGAAATCGCCCGTTCCCACCGCCACCTGGGCAATGCCTTCGAGCGCCTCGGCGTAACCGCCCCGATCTCCAAGCTGGTCGTAGTCCTGGAGGGCCTGTTCGAGGTTGGGAATCGCGCGCTGGTAATCCTGGAGGTGGGCGGCGATGCGACCGACGTTTGTGGCAGACCAGGCAACACCGCGCCGATCCCCCGCATTGGTGTAGAGGATGCGGGCCCGCTCGTTGATGTCAACTGCGTCAGCGAGCTTGCCCTGGCTCCAAAGCAAGTTCCCGACATTGGTCATCACGGCGGCGATATTGCGCTGATCCCCAAGGGCTCGGAAAATCCGTTCGGCCTGCTCATAGTGATGCGTTGCCTCAGTGAACTTGTGTTGGGTGGCTGCGCAATCGCCAAGTCCGATATGGGCGAACCCAGTCAAGCGCTTGTCGCCGATCTCGGTAGCGATCGCGAGGGCCTCCTCGTGGAGTCGCCTAGCTTCAATGAGGTTGCGCTCCATGTTGGCCAGGACGCCGCCGCCGTTCAGCGCCGTGGCCCGCAATGCGGTGCGGGCCGGGGCGCGTTCGAGTGCGCTCTCGATCCACTCTCGCCCCTCATGCGTGTGCCCTCTCGTATACCCGAAACGCCATAGCGCCGTGGCCAAACCCAGCGCGAGTTCGGGTGGATCGTGTTCCATCGCCCATGCATATGCGGTCTGGAGATCGGGATGCATCGCGGCCAGTCGGTCGAGCCAGATAACCTGGTTGGGACCGATCAATTCCGGGCTGGCGGCCTCGGCGACCGCGAACATGAAGTACGCGTGGCGCCGTTCGAGCGCCTCTCGTTCACCGCACGCCTCAAGTTGCTCCAAACCAAATTCACGAAGCAGTTGAAGCAACACGAAATGTGGTGACTCGGTGTCGGAATCGACCTGCCGAATCAGGCTCTTGTCGACCAACGATGAAACCAGGTCGAGGGTTTCGAATTCGTCAGCGAGGCTGTCGCCATCAGGGCCGCTGACAACGTGCATTGCATCATTGAGGGTCCAGGTGTTCGCAAAGATTGAAACGCGCCGGAACGCGGCCTGTTCATGGGGATTGAGGAGATCGTAACTCCAGTTCACGGCATTGCGCATCGTGCGCAAACGGTCCGGAACATCGCGAGGGCCGTCATCGAGTAGGGGTAATCGCCGTTGCAATCGATGAACAAGCATTTTGGGCGAGAGAATGCCGATCCGTGCGGCGGCGAGTTCGATCGCCAATGGCAAGCCATCGAGTAAGCGGCAAATGTTCGCAACATCCCGGGCGTTGTCGTTGGTAAGCTGGAACTCGCTGCGCACCGCGGCGGCTCGTTTGACGAAAAGCTGAACCGCATCGGAACTGAACAGCGAACGCGTCAACGCCGTTCCCGGTTGCGCGTCGATTGGTACTATCGGCGCCGACATCGGCGGCACCGGATAGACATGTTCGCCGTAGACCGAGAGCACTGAGCGACTGGTGACGAGGACCGTGAGTTCCGGATTGGCCATCAGCAGGTCAGTAAGCAGCAATGCCGCATCGGCCACATGTTCAAAGTTGTCAATCACCAGCAGCAGTTGCCGCGACCGGATCGTGGCGTTGATCGCATCCATCAGCGGGACGTTGGTGCTATGGCGAACGCCCAGATTCACGGCAATCGTGGGCAACACCTGATCAGAGCGACGGATCGGTGAAAGATCGACGAAGCATACCCCGTCGCGAAACGAGTCACGTAGACCGTCGATTACGCTCAGTGCGAGCCGCGTCTTGCCGACACCGCCAGGTCCGGTGAGCACCAGCAAGCGGACTTCGGGATTCCGCAGGACATCGCTGACAGCGATTCGCTCTCGTCGGCGGCCAACCATCGGCGCCAGTGCGGCGGGAACCCCACCCTCGATTTCCTGGTGGACGCCAGGACCAGCCGGCGAAGGCGCCGGATCAGCGGTTGAGACAGGCATGATTCCGGGGTGCGATCCCGGAACGGAGGAGTGCGTTGACATCCAGATTCCTGCCAGTTGCCGCTGACATCGGTGGCAGAGCAGCCCTCCCCTGCCGAATTGTCAGCGTTGGCGCTATGGTACCCGAGGACTGGTCCTTCTACGATTCCCAGGCGCCGGAGATGGTGGGGAACATGCTACTTGCCGCTCCTTCCGAGTTGCACAGGTTCGTGGACTGGGCCGTTCAATCCGCGGCGGCACGGCACAACGCCAACGGCGCCAGGGCCGTGAGAATCGGAGGGTCAGTTGCCGCCAACGGACGCATCGGAAGATGAAGCCGGCGGCGGGGAACATCTGGGGCGACGATTACCGGAAGTGGATCGACCCCGACCAGCAGCAAATTTCCGGGCAGGAGATGGATGATTGGATCGTCGGTTACCGGAATGAGCGCAGCCATCAGCCGGTACATGCCGTCCGGCACATTGTGCAACGCAAACGGACCGGGGCCCGAATGCAACGTTCCGGAAATGGGTGGCCCCTGTGGAATCGCCGACGGGAAAAGGCCGATGAAGAGGTGTCCCGCATGGGGGATTGGCGACGTGATGTCCCCGCGCATCGTTGCGCCAACACCCGTGGCGGCGGCCGGTTCGATCGAACTCAGCCTGGAAAGTCGTGGGCCAAGCACTTCGGGCAGTGCCCGCAGTTCCGCGGGACTCACGCCAACGAGCTGTTTGAAGCGCGACGAGAATGTGCCAAGGCTGGAGAAACCGACTTCGAAACAGATATCGGTGATGCTCACATCGGTTCGGAGAATGAGTTCTTTGGCGCGTTCGAAGCGTAACGCGGCGAGGAACTCCCCGGGAGGAATGCCGATCATATGCCGGAACAACCGAGCGAAGTGAAACGGGCTGTAGTTGGCCATTTCGGCAAACGAATCGAGCGTGTAAGGGAAGCTTACATCTGCCCGCATCTTCGACAGCACAGTCCTGATCGCAAATTCGTGATCCGCCCGCGTTTCCGATGCAAACGAGGTCTTCGGAGGAGCCGTACTGGGCAAGGTGGTTACCATATACATCGATCCTGTCATAATTCGATCGAACGGTATTGTATCGAGAAACCGCCCGCATTCATACTGTACGTACTATAGTACAAATGTTCGTATATTTGTCAACCGAGTTGAATGAGCGCTGATGAAGTGCACAGTCTCCACGCGTTGTGGCGACCAACAATTTTGGGCATACCGTATCTACACGTCGAGTTGGAACCTTGACGGGGCGGAGTTCTCCACAACCAGTTTCGATCAACGGCACTCCCTCGCAAAACGCATTGCCAGTGGATTGACGATACTCTTGGCTGTTTCTCAGAGTCGGCGTCCACAATCGCAAATGAGGATTGCCGAGTGCGGCATTGGCGATGACGAACCGCGTTATACGCAGAGGATGGTTTTTTAGATGGACATCGGCTCGATTTCCCGCTTTGTTCTTAGGCACAAGGCATGGGTTGCCAGTTTCTGGCTGATCGTGGTTGCGGCGTCAATCGCGCTGATGCCATGGGTCTTCGACAATCTCTCCGAATCGTTCGACATGCCCGGCAGCGAAAGCGCCGACATGGCGGCGGAGACCGCCCAAACGTACGGCAACGATGGTTCTTTTGCGCCGCTGGTGACTTTGGTGACGTTGCCTGACGGCCAGACTGTCGAGTCCGCCGGGGTCCGGGAGGAGTGGATCGCTCTCGAATCAAGCGTCGCCGAGGCGGAGCCATCTGCCAGGATGGTATCCTGGGCGACGACCGGCGATCCCTCCTTCGTCTCCGACGATGGCCGAACCACGTTCGGGCTGGTCTATTTCGCCACCGAGGGGTTTCAGTTGAGAGGCCTCTCCGCCGTTCAGGACACTCTCGCCGAGGCAACGATTTCCGGGGAGCCAGTCTACCTGACGGGGCGACCGGTGCTCGAATCGGTGTTCGACGAAGAAAGCGACGACGGCGTCCTGGTCGAGACGCTGGTTGGTGGTCTCGGCGCCCTGCTCGTGCTGCTGTACGTTTTTGGCTCGGCGCTGGCGTTCATGCCGCTCATCATCGCGGCGGTGTCGATCCTGACCTCGTTCCTGATCATCGGTGGCCTGACCACCGTGATGGCCATCAACTCCATTGTCCAGTTCCTGGTGGCGCTAATCGGCCTTGGCGTGGCAATCGACTATGCCTTGCTCGTGGTCAAGCGCTGGCGGGAAGTACGGTTGGCCGGGAACCCGAACGAGCTCGCCGTACAACGGGCGATGGAAACCGCCGGTCATGCCGTCATCTTTAGCGGGACCACGGTCGGCATCGGACTCCTCGCCCTCGTCGCGGTGCCGGTCCCATTCTTTCGAGGCATGGGAGTTGGCGGAATGGTGATTCCCCTAACGAGCGTCCTGGTTTCGATCACGCTGCTGCCGGTGATCCTGGCGACGATCGGGCCCGCGATGGACCGCCTCGGGATCAAGAGCAACAGGCAGGAGTGCCATCGCGGTTGGGAGCGCGGGGGAGCGTTTGTCGTCAAGCATCGCTGGGCATCGGCGATCGTTGGATTGGTCCTGCTGGCGCTGCTCATGATTCCCGCATTCCAGATTGCGGTCGGCACTCCTCGCCCGGATTCGCTGAACAGTTCGGGCGATCCAAGAACTGGACTCGTCGCCCTTGAATCGAGCGGGATCGACGCGGGAGTAATGGATCCTCTGACGATTCTGGTGCATGGCGATCCGGCTCCGGTGGCGGCTGCCGTCGATGGGGTCGATGGCGTCCGCGGCGCGGTGGCTCCGGATTCGGAGCAATGGCGGCGGGATGGAACCGGGTTGGTGGCGGTGATTCCGCAAAGCGGTGGAGACAGCGCCACGGGGCGCGAACTCACCAACGATGTTCGGACGGCGATTGACGGCCTGGAAGGCGAACCGGTGGTGGGCGGTAGCCCCGCTGGAAGCGCCGATTTCATCGACAAGGTCTATGGCAGTTTCCCGCTGATGATCCTGCTTGTCGCGGTGATCACCTACGTCTTGCTGGTGCGGGCATTCCGCTCTCTGCTTCTGCCATTGAAGGCGCTCTTCCTCAATGTCCTGTCGGTGGCGGCCGCCTACGGCGTGCTGGTGATGGTCTGGCAATGGGGCTGGGGTTCGGAGCTGATCTGGGGGATCGAATCCACGGGCGCCATTACCGAGTGGATCCCAATTATGATCTTTGCCTTCCTCTTCGGACTCTCGATGGATTACGAGGTCTTCATCCTGCATCGGATGCGGGAAGAGTTCGACTCGGGACACGCCAATGATCCGGCAATCGTGCGCGGGCTGGCCTTCACCGGCAAACTCGTGACCTGCGCCGCGCTGATCCTGTTCCTCGCCTTCGTCGCGATGTCGTCGACGCCGCAGACTGAGATCAAGATCATGGCCACCGGGTTGGCGGCCGGAATCATCATCGACGCCACGGTGATTCGCGCATTCCTCGTGCCGGCCCTGACCTCGCTATTAGGCAAGTGGAACTGGTGGCTTCCCAGTTGGCTGACATGGCTCGCCCCGAGGCCGGTGGCGATGACGCCGCCCGTGGGCGCCAATCGTCCGGCCGCCGCGCCCGGCGAGTAGGGGCGGGACGAGGGGCGATCAGTTGACAGGACAGGGACATTGTCGTCCCGGTCCTGTTTCGTGCGCGTCGCAGGGATAACAACGTTCCAAACCACGGCGGTGAGCGTCTCGATCTGACATGACCCGTAAGGAAACGTGCCAAAATCCGTCTACTTAGTATCAATCGCCATCAATCGCCGCGCTTGCTTCCTGAGAGGCGGGACGCATGGAAGTTTTGCAGCCTGGCAACCCGGTCACCACGATCGACGAGGCGATGGTTGTCGCCCAAGCCAAGCGCGATCGGGATGCATTCGCCCCGCTCTACATCACCTATTTCGATCGCGTCTACGCTTACTGCTATCGCCGCCTCGGGGATCCGGATGACGCTGCCGATGCAACAAGTTCGATCTTCGCGCGCGCACTGGAGTCCCTGTCCTCATGCCGCGAGGCGAGTTTCCGGCCGTGGCTGTTCGCGATCGCCCACAACATCCTGACCGATCTCTTTCGCGGCCGCCGCATCAATCAACCGCTCGACGACAGGCTCCAGCTCCCCGACAACAGTCCATCGCCTGAAGATGGGGCGATCGCATCCGAGACCAGCCGGTCCGTCGCCCGGTTGCTGTCCCAACTTTCAGCCGATCAACGGCAAGTGCTCGATCTTCGTTTGGCCGGGCTAACGAGCAAGGAAATCGGTGAGATTATCGGCAAGCATCCCAACGCCGTAGACCAGGCGCAGTTCCGCGCCATTCAGCGATTGCGCGCTCTGGCCGGAACCCCGAAATCAGCACTGGAGGGACTCCGATGAACCTCGAAGAACAGGAGCGGGCATCGCGATTGGGGCGAACCTGGGACGATTTAGTTACCGGTAAGGACTCCGCTGGCGCCGAGCCCGGTCTTCTGGTGGACGTCCAGTTTGTCCAGGAAGTCACCGCCGTGCCGCCGCCGCCGCCCCGTCTCCAGGCCGCCATTTGGCGACAGGTCAGTGGCCGGTCCCTTGCCTCCACGATGAGCGCGATTGCGGTATCGCCCAGCCCGAATGGCGTGGCCAAACAAGACCTCGCGCCCGAACTGACGACCCGATCAATCAACGTGCGGACGTTCGACTGGATAGGGATGTGCCGGATACTGGCAATCGGCATGATTGCCGGATTTGCCGCCGGATTTGCCAGCGGATTGTGGGTCCGGATTGCAATGCGGATCTCCGGATCGCTCACCAGCGATCGCAATCGCGGCTTGCTGACCGAAGCGGACGCTGTCGTTGGTCAACTCACTGTTGCTGGCACCCTCTCTATCGCGATGTTTGCGGCCACTCTTGGCATCGTCGGCGGCCTAATGTACCTCGCGGCCCGCCGATGGTTGCCGCGCCGGGCCACACTCCGCGCCATCAGCTTCGGTGTCTTGTTGTTCGCCGTGTTCGGATTCTTCGTGATGGATGAGAACAACCCGGACTACCAACTCTTCGGTCCCACATTGCTCAGTGTCGGAACGTTCAGCCTGACCTACGTTGTATTCGGCATCCTCGTCAGTGTGTTCGTGGAACGTCTCGACAGTCGTCTGCCCCGCCCCCGGCTCGGACGAGCCACGCAAGCGCGGGTCGGAGCTCTCGTTCCCATCGGAGCGATCGCGATCGCGATGGTCGCGGGCGTTGGCGTTGCGATCGCCGCCGCGGCAGTCGCGGTCGCCTTGCTCTTCATAGTCTGTGTTCGGTGGCTCATCGCCCGAGTCTCATGGCGACTCGATACCAATTCTCCTGCTTTTGTACGGGTCAGCGCATGCAGTTTGATCGTACCTGGACTGTTTGGCTTCTATCTCACAGTGCAAGGCATCGTCGCCATTCTCGCCGGCTGAGTGCGCGACTCGCTCCTTGGGATCAACTACCGTCCAGACTCGTTCTGGACACGACTTCCTGTACCCTCTGAAGGAGGAATACGATGAACTCTCAGATAACCCGTCGATCATTGGTGAGCGCTGCGATTGTGGCAGGCGTTGGCATGTATGGAGTGGCAGGAGGGAAGGGATTCGCGCAACCGGCGACCCCAACCGCGCCTCCCGCCCCACCGGATGGACCGTTCACGTTGCCAGAACTCCCCTATCCGTATGAAGCGCTCGAACCGCACATCGACACGCTGACGATGCAGATCCACCATGACAAGCATCATGCGGCCTATGTCAACAACTTGAACACGGCGCTGGTTGAACATCCCGATCTCCACGCGCTTTCGATCGAGGAGCTGGTCACCGATCTGGACGCTGTGCCCGAGGAAATCCGAACTGCAGTCCGTAACAACGGCGGCGGTCAACTAAATCATTCGATGTTCTGGGAGATCATGGGTCCGGAGTCCACTTCTCCTTCCGGCGACCTGGCGGCCGCGATCGATCGCGATCTCGGAGGCATGGACACGATGCAAGCAGCGGTCAACGATGCGGGGCTCAAGCGCTTTGGGTCGGGCTGGAGTTGGCTCGTGGTCAATGACGGCGGTCTCTCGGTTCTGAGCAGCCCGAACCAGGACAACCCACTGATGGACGGCACAGGCGTCCCGATCCTCGGCATCGACGTCTGGGAACATGCCTACTACCTCGCCTATCAGAACATGCGAGTCGACTACCTGGCTGCCTGGTGGAACATCGTCAACTGGGATGCCGTTGCGGCACGCTATACCGCGGCCATAGGCGGTTAGCCTCAACCCGTAGTGAGCAGTGGGGCCGCGACTTCACTCTCGGCCCCACTGCCGGACCCGGTTCAGTGGACACTTGGAATGGGTAGCATAATGTTGGATTAACCAACATGTGACCCGTCGAAAAACCGTCGAGAGCTCGCTTCGATATGACGACCTCGTTGAGTGCGGTGCCCCCCCAGGGAGTTACCACATGGAGGACTTCATGCGGAGCGCAGCGTGTCTGACTGGTGAATCAGTTCTTAGCCGGTCATCAAACTTCCCGGGTCAACACTTATTCAGTTCTTAGGGTTGGGTCCAATACTCATAGTCAGGTCAGTGACCGAGCCGTCCTCTCGGACCGCCCACGATTCGCTCGGTTCGTTCTGAGGGCTGATCCGGGACGTTGCCAGCGGCGATCGAGAGAGAGCCCGCAATCCATACGAGCAGCGACTGTCGATCTGGGGGATACCAACCGGTCGGATGTTGGGGCTCTCCGGCCCTGGCGATTCGGTTGACGAACGCACACTTGCAACCGTGATTTCGCTGGGATAGGGAAGGAGTTCGGTCGTCGACGCAACGTATCTGGCAGGTGATTGAGGTTACCGTCGACCACCCGCCAAATACGTGAAATGACGTATGTCATTGAGCCAGACCGTTCGCTAGGATTGTTTTTGGGGCTTTCAACAGTCGGTTGGAGTTGGCGCCTGGGACCAGACTTCACGGTTTGACACCGTCGTCACTTGTCGAGTGGAGGGCGCAATGCGCCGAATCGTTTGGCGAACACGGACTGTCACGAATGACGGCGACGAGCGCCGCTCCACCATCAGGGTTTTCGTAACAAAAATGACACACGGATGCATTCATCGCGTGAAGAGTCCCCGGGAAAATGACTTCTGCAGGTTGGTTGACGGCTTTGCGCCAAGTATTTCAGGAAGGAGGGAGGTCTCATGAGTGTGATGGTTTCACCGGATGCAACAAGCCGGAATGGCTCAAGACCATCGCCACACACTCGTAGCTTCCCGATATCGGCCAGTTTAATTCGTGAGATCGGGATCGTGGCCCTGGCCGCCTACATCTACTTCTTCGTCCGTGGGATGATCCACGCTCGCGAATCCGAGGCGATGGACAACGCTCGCTGGCTTGTTTCGAAGGAACAGGCATTCGGCATCTTTCATGAGCTCCGGTTCCAGGAGTGGATTCTCGGTCGCCAGTGGGTTATCGACCTTGCCATTGCGGTCTACATTTACGGCCATTGGCCCGTGGTGGTGGGCACCCTGTTCTGGCTGTTCGTGAAGCATCGCGAGATGTTCCCGGTCTTTCGCTCCGCATTGCTGGTCTCGGGCGCTATCGGCGTCTTCTTCTTCGTGCTCTTTCCGATGGCGCCTCCCCGGTTTCTTGGCGATCTCGGATTCGTGGACACGGTGACGTTGCATTCCGAAGCGTATCGCGTGCTGCAACCGCCCTCCCTGACAAACCAGTTCGCCGCTATGCCGAGCCTGCATGTCGGCTGGAACCTGCTGATGGGGATCACGATCGTCAGCTTCGCCTCGAATCGCCTGTGGAGGGCGTTTGGCGTGCTGATGCCGATTGCGATGTATCTGGCGACAATTGTGACCGCCAATCACTACTTCCTCGATGGCGTGGTGGGATCAGCCCTGGCGATGGCCGGATTCGGCGTCGCCTGGAAGATTAGCCGCCCAAACAGCCGGTCTGGACCATGACCCGCCAGGTGTGTGCGCCAGCGATGCAATGATTCGTTACGGAACTCGGATCGTCGTCGTTGAAGACGATCCGTCGATTTCGCGACGCTCCAGTCGTTTCGTCCCGAGGCGGCGATTACGGATCCACCCCAACGGACTGGTGAGCCTGGCCGGGCTATCCGGGTACCTTGGACGCGAGGACATCGACTTCGGTGATCGACGGGGCGCTGGAGAAAAGGTCCGGCGCCTGTTCCATCAACGCCGCCGCGACCTTTCCAGCAAGGTGGGCCTGGCGGCCGCTATCGTCGGGGAAGGCGTCGAAAATGCCAAAGGAGGATGGTCCGAGTTGGATTCCGAACCAGACCACGGTGTCCGGTTCCGCCTCGACGAGCGGCAGGGCGCTCTTCAGGAACTCGGCCGCCGCCGTTTCCTTGCCGGGCTTGGCGTCCATTGTGACAAGGAGCGCTTTCTGTAACTGAGTCATGACTTGTCTCCTTAATAAAGGTGTGATCGACGCCTCGCGAGACGCTATCCGCGACACGCATAGAGTATAGCCGTGCCGCGAAAAGACCGCGGCAACTACGACCAGCCTCTCTCTAGTACAGCGCGGCGCGATAGCGCTCCTCACGCGCCTCGGCAATGTCGTCCACGGTTCCAGGTAGCTTGAGTTTTTCCTTCAGCACGGCGGGCATTCCCGGAACCGATCCCGATGCGGGCCAGGTCGATGGATCCCATAGCTGTGAGCGCCTGAACGCCCGGGCGCAGTGCATATAGACCTCATTCGTATGGACGACGATCGCCAACCCGGGCGCCTTTCCCTGGACCGAGAAGCGCGCCAGCAACGATTCGTGGGTGGTGAGCCAGGCCGCGCCATTGATCCGCAATGTCTCGTCCATCCCGGGCACGAGGAAAAGCAACCCGATGTGTGGGTTGACGACGATGTTGCGGAGCGAGTCGATTCGTTTGTTGCCTGCGCGCTCCGGCAGGATGATCGTGCGATCGCAAAGCACGTGGACCGATCCCGGAGGATCGCCACGGGGCGAGACATCGCATGTGCCATCGCTGTTCGCGGTGGCGAGCAGATGAAATGGCGAGGAGCGGATGAACTCCTGCTCCAACGGGTTCATCGTCTCGGATTCCTTGGCAACGGAGGTGTGCCTGGGTTGGCCAAAGAGCGCTTCGAGCTGCTCGATCGAGGTGATCGTGGCTGATTCGGCGGCGGTGAGATCGATCACAGCGGGCGTTGGCATGACGGGAGTCCTGACATGGCGGGTGTAAACAGGCACTGGATCGCCGCAGTCGAACGACTTCGCGACCAGGCTCGAAATGAGGTGCAGGTCGCTCTCGAAACGACGAGTGAATTACGTATGACACGATGCTATACGCTCAGGCCGTACCAGTGGATTGCGGTGTTGCCGAAGATCGCGGCTTCGGAGGCTTCATCAACGACGCCAAGATCGGCCAGGATCTCGCCCAAGGCATTCACCACCTCATCATAACTGGCGGCGAGTGTGCAAACCGGCCAGTCTGAACCGAACATCAAGCGATCCGGACCGAAAATCTCGTAGACCGTCGAGACGTACGGTTTCAGGTCCTCTGTCGTCCACGATTCGTGGTTCGCTTCGGTGACCATTCCCGAAAGCTTGCAGGCGACGTGCTCGAGACCAGCGAATTCGTGGATCATGGCTGACCACTCTTCAATCTCACCGGTGGCGATCGGCGGTTTGGCAATGTGGTCAATCACGAACTTCAGGTGCGAAAAGTCGCGAGCGGTCGTGATCGCGGCTGGGAGTTCCCGTGGGCGCACCAGCAGATCGTAAACGAACCCCTGAGCGGCCAGCGCTTTCAGATTCACCTGTACGGCGTCCCGCAACAGCCAGTCGGGGTCGTCTTCGTCGTGGACCTGGTGGCGAATGCCGACGAGGCGATTGCCATACTCGCTGGCCCGCAGTTCACGCAAGACCTGCGCAGTTTGGAGATCGGTCAGGTCGACCCAGCCGACGACGCCGGCGACGAAGTCGACCTCGCCGGCGATTTGCAGAAACTCGCGGGTTTCCCGGATATCGCTAACCGTTTGGACGAGAACAGTGGCGTCGATGCAGTTGGCGGCGAGCAGCGGCCGCAATTCTTGCGGGCCACGGGGACGTTTCAAGGCATCGGACATCCAGGGATAGTCGCGGATCGCGGGATCCCAGAAGTGGTGATGGCTGTCAACGCGTCTCGGCCCCTGATCGTCGCTCACAGATGGTCCTTCCGCGCGGTGTAGTTCGTGTTTTTTCCCACTTTCATGCCTCGTTCACACCAAGGAAACGCGATTGTACCCCGGAAAATGGAAAATTGGGACTTCATGGCAAACACTGCGGGCTGGGTCATGTAAGGGCGGCGCCACTGGTCGGAAACGCCGCCGTTCCAACCGCGGCGCAGCGGTGTCCGCCGGTTTCCATCTTCGCGGTACGCAAGCGCGGACACCCTGTGCCACGTCGCCCGACGTGCTGTTACATGCGGATTTCGCCCCTACGAATCACCAGTGACTGGCTGGTGGCTCACAGCACGCCGAAGGCATAGGTCGTGGACGAAAGAAAAATGTTCCGGTCGCCAGGCAACAGGACGGTCGTGGGGAAATGCAGCTGGTTCGGCGAATCCGGGAAGTGTTGAGTTTCGAGACAGAAACCAGCGCGTTGTTCGTAAATTTGGCCGCTAGTCCCGACAAGCGATCCGGCAAGGAAATTGCCAGAGTAAAACTGCACGCCTGGTTGGTCGGTGTACACGGCCATCACCCGGCCAGTCCTCGGTTCCGCTGCTACCGCAATCGGAAGATCGTGACTGTTGCGAATGGCGCCTGGCCGGGTGATTATGAAATTGTGATCGTAGCCGCCGGCAATCGCGATCTGGGGATCGCTCGTGTCGCCAATCCGATCGCCGATCCGCCGCGGTTCCGTGAAATCGAACGGCGTTCCCGCCACGGATACGATTTCACCGGTCGGGATCAACGCATCGTTGACCGGCGTGTAGTGGGTCGAGAGCAGTTGCAGCCGGTGATCGAGAATCGTTCCCTGCCCCTCTCCCGCCAGGTTAAATAGGCGTGGTTGGTAAGATTGATCACGGTTAGGACATCCGACGTCGCGCCATAACTGATGTGCAAACCATTGCCCCAAAGCCGGTATGCAACAAACACATCGACTGTCCCCGGATACCCTTCCTCTCCGTCCGGACTCGTGCGGGTCAATCGCAACTCCGGCGAATCGTGGTCCTCCAACTCGATCGACGCCGTCCAGAGGTGGCGGCCAAAGCCCTTCTCACCGCCATGGAGCGCGTTAGAGCCGTTATTTTGGGCGAGCGTGTAGACCTTGCCATCGAGCTCAAATCGTCCATTCGCGATCCGGTTCGCAAAGCGTCCAATAGTCGCCCCGAAGTAAGGGCGCGGCGTCGCCTCTACGTAGTCGCTGACTTTGTCGAAACCGAGCACAACGTTGTCGCGGGCGCCATGTGCGTCGGGCACGACCAGCGACTGGATGATCCCGCCATAGTTCAGGATCGAGACCGAGATGCCTTCGCTGTTGGTCATCGTGTAGCGATAGACGGTCCCATCTTCGGTGTCTCCGAAAACATCGCAATCGATGCCCGGTTTGCCTGGCCACCTGTCGTTGTACTGTTGGGGCGGGTTGACGCGCAATCCGAACGACGCCTGGTCCGCCAGCAAGACCTCCGACCAGAGATTGGGCGCCTCGATCATGCCTTGGTTAATCGGCGGCAACTCTTCAACCGATTCGAACATCCAGGTCAGCCAGAGGGTATGGGCGCCCTCCCACGCCCAGGGCTCGGTCCAGCCGATCCCGGAGGTGACCCGAACCTGGCTCGCGGTGAGCAGCGCCCACGGCGTGAGGTGGATACCGTCCCAATCGCGGACGACCAGCGACCAGTCGGGAACCATCATGCCGTCGGTTTGACCCCACGGCACGTCCTTCATCTCGGACTCCGTGTTCTGGTCGCCGCTCGCCGGATATCCGCAGACCAGATCGTGCCAGTTCTGGGCGGTGTTGATTTCCAATACCCGCGCTGCCGAGCGTATCGTGACCTGGCGCGGTTTGATCGGGAACTTGAGTGCCCAGTTGCCCGAGTTTGAAAGCACGCCGGCCAGTTCGGACGAGAGGTTCCCGCGCAACTCTGAGGTCGAAATCCACGGCTGTGGTGAATGGGCGTAGGTTTCCCAACGATTTGGGGGCGCGGTTGGCCGTTGGTCCCAATCCTCCTCTGGCCAAACGTAGCTGTCGGTCTGAGGCAGCCAGAGCTGGTTCTTGCGGTCGATCGGCGCCCACCACCACGCGATGTCGAAGTGGCGGACAATCTCCATCGCAAGGTCGCGAAGGCGAGGTCCGTGTTCGAGGACCTTGGCGACAATCCAGTCGTGATCCCCTTTCCACGGACTAATCTCCCCAATCGCCTGCGAAATGGCGAAGAGGCCGATTTCAGGTTTTGCGAGGTCTGCTGGCGTTAGATTTCCCTGTTCGGCAAAGAGCAGCAAGGCGCATCCGGCTGGCGAGGTGACGATCGCCTCGACCCGTTCTTCGGGCGATACCGACTCCATTCGATCAACCTCCCGATTCGCCTAATCGGCGCTAAACGCGTACGTCGTCGAGGTCAGTGCCGGACCGGCTCGAACGACCCCGGTCCGGAACGATGGGTCGTCCGGTAAATTCGAGAAGTATTGCGGTTCGAAGCAAGTCGCATCCGATGGCCGATCGAGCGTTCCGCCGCACCTTGCCAACGAGCCATCGAGCGAGTTCGCCGGCGTCTTCGAGCCCCTTGGGATGCCGATCACGTCTCATCTGGTTCGTCTACGGCGTCGACATCGTAGTTCGGAAAGCGCCAGCCCATGTCGCGGTCAAGCAATCCTCCATAGCCGAGCGAGGCAAGGTCATCATCAGAAACGCGTTCACCGGCCATCACCCACGGCAAGACGAGGTCGGCGACAGTCGCCTTCGAATACATCGAGCACGAGGCGAGATTCACAATCGGGATCGCCCCTTCCTCAATCTCCCCGAGCCAGAACATCGACCCCGGATGCGCCGGCGCGCCGAGACGGATAATCCTGGCCCCGACTTCTGGCATTGCCTGAAGTGAAGCGTCTAGCGGATCCATCATATTGCCGCCCGCGGTCAGCATCAGCGTCACGCCGTCGTCGAGCATTTGCTGGATCGCGCTGGCCACGGCTTCGGGCTCATTCGGCAGGTAGTCGAAACGCAATAGGTTGCTGCCGTACCAGGCGACCTTGTGCCGCACCGATGCCTCGAACCGCTCTCGCACCGTTTCGGCGAGACCTTCGGTGACAACAACGCCAACCGTGTGCGGTCGATAAGGTTTGACCTCGAGCACAGGACGGTCATTCCGCTCAATCAGGGATGCGGTCGCCTTGAGGACTCGCTGCTCCACGGCCACGGTCGCGATCTTGGCCCCGGCCACGATCTTGCCTGGCGTAACCGGCAGGCGATCCAACACGGTGAAGACGCCGACGGGAGCGTTCCGATTGATCACGTGAACGGCATCGGCATCAACACGCAGCAGTCCCTTGCATGTGGCGATCACGTTTACCCGGCTGTGGACAGGATAGCGGGCGGCAAGACCGGGTCCCATGATCATTTTGGCGAGGCGTCGTCCGGCCTCGTCCTCATGGACATCTCCGTGTTCGAGTCGCACCGCGTGAATGGGACGGTCGAGCGCTCCCAATGCTTCCAGATCGGATTCGACGATGGCCTGCCCCTTGCGGAGCCGCCCACCGCCAGGCAGCCGGACAGCGTGGGTGACGATTGCACCGATAAGATCGGAGGAGAGAGCATTAGCGGGATCGATCACGAATGGACGCATCGGCGGCTCTCACGATTGACGACATTGTAATTCCATCATATCGTCGCATATCCTCGCCTCGTTCCAAGGATTCCAGCCTCCACAGCCAAGCAAGATCTCCTCTGGTTCTCTGCTACGATAGAGCGATTTCCGAATGGACATGAGCAAAGTCGGCAGCAATCTCAAGATCTTCAAAGCTGGAAAGGACGTTCCTCGTGAGTCGATCGTCAACTGGCTCCCCTCCGGTTGGGCGCACATCGGATGGCATGCTCGTCGCGATTCCCATCGTCGCCGTGCTGCTGATCATCGCCGTGGGAACGGTTTGGGCGCCTGCCGGGTTGCTTCTCGCGATGATCGGCCTGCTGATCGCCTACGGTCGACCGCCATCCCGGAATCGCACAAATCTTCTCGTCTGCTCGATCATGGCGCTGATCGGAACCGGATTCTTCACTGGCGCCTTGCTAATCGACTGGCTGCGGTAGGAGCCGGTTTGCAATGCCCGGTGGAGCGTGGGCCAGACCGCGAGGGGACATCCACGGCCAGTTCTTGACGTCAGGAATCCCGGCAAATGGCCCGCTGGTTCGGCTCTACGAAACTACAGCTGGCCCGTAGCGGTCAACAAACCGGCATGCGCTCAGGGCGCCAGCTCCAGCGGTCTCTCGACCGGCTTTACCAAAGCACGCGCCCGTGCCGTTGCGGCGAGCGGCAAGTAAATTCGCATTTGAGTGCCCTCACCGACCCGGCTGTGCACCTCAATCCTTCCATGATGGGCGTCGACAATCGTCTTGGCGATCGCCAGCCCAATCCCCGTCCCGCCTCGCTGCCGGCTAGCCGCCTTGTCGAGTCGCCGGAAACGCTCGAACACGCGTGGAATATCTTCGTTCCGGATACCGGAACCCTGATCGACGACGTCGATGATGAACTCGTTCTTCCAGCTCGACGATGCCAATCGAACGATCCCGCCGGACGGGCTGTAATTGGCGGCGTTGTCGATCAGGATCATCACGGCTTGCTCAATGCGCGCCAGATCGACGTTCAGCGTGCCATACCCATCCAACCGTGTCGTGAACGACGATCCCCGCCCTTGCACCAGCATCCGGGCCCGCTCCGCTAGTTCCAGGAGGATTGGCTCGGCCGCAACAGATTCAATGTCCAGGGGCACCGAATCCGCGTCGGAGCGGGCAAGGAACAGCAGATCCTCGACCAACTTTGTCATTCTCGCGGATTCGGAAACGATTTCCTCCAGAATCTCGCGGTGAGCGCAGGTCCGATCGATCGCGAGACCGGCCTCGGCATTCCCTCGCAGTACAGTCAGCGGCGTGCGCAGCTCGTGCGATGCGTCGGCGATGAAATCGCTCTTGGCTTGTAGTGCCTGGCCCAGTTGCAACGATGCCGCCTGCTGGCTGTTGTAAAGTCGACGGAACTGGGCAATCACCCGGATCGCGACCCAGACCAGCGCCGCCCCAATCAGGACCAATCCACCAAGTACACTCTGGAGAATGATGCGGGCCTGTGAGTTCGCCCGGTCTACATTCCCGAGGGCCGTTTCCGACCGGAACTCGCCAACCGTGTCGATTGCCTGGGCCGCCCGCTCCATTTCACGGAGGCGAGCAAGCCCCGTGCCGCTTGCGGCGTCAAATTCATCTCGATTGGAGTAGTACAGATTGGTCGACGTTCGAAAGTCCTGCCAATAGGTATCCGCCATCTCCTGCATCTCGTACGCGGGTATGATGCCAGGGATTGGTTCGATGTCGATTGCGGCGTAATCGCCGAGTTGCTCCTGAAGTTCCATGAACGCATTGCTTAGGTTCGAGAGGGTGTCGGGAGAGTTCGGACCGAAGAACCACACATCGCGATGGAAATGCCGCATGTCAAGGATGGCCGCCCGCAGGTCGTCGCCTTCATCTTCAAGGTCCAGGTCAATATCGATCGCGCGCCCCGTGATGTCGTGAACGTTTTGGTTGATCGTCAGTCCGACGACGCCGGTAATCGCGATCGCCACCAGCAGACCACCGAGCGAGAGGGCCAGAACAATGGCCGGCCGATTCCCACCGCGTTCTGCCGGCAAGCTAAATCTGGTTAGCCACTGTATCAAATGGGGCACGTGCCACCTCCATTAACTCAAGCGGCCATTGGCGCCGTGGCAGTCGTTCATCACGGTGTCCTGCGGGCGCCACAGGAGTACTTTTGCCGGAATGCGAATACTGGTCATTGAAGACGACCCCGCAATCGTACGAACATTGGAGCGCGGGCTCGGCGCTTACGGCTACACCGTGATAAGTTCCGGCAACGGCGACGATGGCGTGGTGCTGGCGGCAAGCGAACCAGTCGATGTTGTCTTGCTCGACATTTCCCTTCCCGGGCCGGATGGCCATCACACGTTGGCCCGCCTCCGGGCGTTGCGCCAGAACCTCCCTATCCTGATGCTTACGGCGCGTGACGATATGCGAAACAAGGTCTCGGCGCTCGAAGCGGGGGCCGATGACTACCTCACCAAGCCGTTCGCCCTCGAAGAACTGATCGCCCGTATCCGGGCAATGACCCGACGATCCGATCAAGTGCGGTCTTCGGCGCTCGAGGCCGGCGACATCAAACTCGATTTGATTTCCCGGCGGTGCTGGCGGGACACAACCTCGATTGACCTGTCGAGCCGGGAATTCGCGCTACTCGAGTATTTCATGCGTAATCCCGGTCGCCTCCTCACGCGTCAACAAATCCTCTCCGCAATCTGGGAATACGATTTCGATCCCGAGTCCAACATCGTCGATGTCTACGTCCGGTACTTGCGGCGAAAGATCGACGACAAGGGCGAACCATCCCGGATCACGACTTTGCGCGGCATGGGATATCGCTTCGATCCGGTCAACGAGGCCGATGTCCCTGTGTAGGCATCGCTCCGTTGTCGCTTGCGATGTACAGATCCACGGTAGCACGGCGACCCGCCAAGTAGATGACAGCAACATGAGAAAGTCTTCATCTGCCACGTTGTGGGGTATGGCGACCGGGCGCAGGTCCTCGCGGCAACCAAATCGTGACCATCGTGCCCTCGCCAGGGGCGCTTTCGGCGGAAATCGCGCCGCCATGCGCCTCGACCAGCCCCTTGGCGATCGCCAGGCCGAGTCCGCTTCCGCCGGAATCCGCCGATTTCACGAAGCGCTCGAACATCCGCGAAGCTTCTTCCGCGGTCATCCCACGACCGGAGTCGCGAACCGTGATCGCCGCCTCGTCACCCTCGTTCAACAGCTCAATCTCGATCTCGCCACCTTCCGGCGTAAAACGAATCGCATTCGTGACGAGATTGTCGATGACCTGCCGGATGCGGACGGGGTCGATGTCGAGTTCCACGCCAGGTGGGGCATCGGTCCAAAGCGTGACGCCCTGACGGGCCGCGGCCGGGGCGAATGACGCGCCGGATTCACGCAGCAACTCCCCGATATCCGTCATGCCGCGATGCAACGCCAGCATTCCGGCTTCGGCGGTGGCCACAGTTTGCAGATCGTTGAGCAGGCGGGCGATAACTCGAGTTTGGTCCAGGAGCGGCGCGAGATGGTCCCTGTCCTTCGGGTAAACGTCGTCGATCATGCCCTCGATCGTACCCTGGACCACCGCCAACGGTGTGCGCAACTCGTGCGCGATATCCGAGAGCAGGTGCTTACGTTGCTCCTCGTTCGAGGCCAGCCGCTCGGTCATCGTATTGAAGGCCGCCACCACACCCCGGACATCCGATGGACCGGCGGCCGCGACACGCACCGAATAATCCCCTTCAGCGACGCGGCCCGCGGCATCCATCACACCTTCGAGCGGGGCCAGGGTCCGGGTGATCTTCCGGACCACGAAAAAAATCAGCGCCCCGATCAGGACGAGCGCGAATGGTGGCCACCAGAATCCGCCGGGCGGACCACCACGGTCGCCCGGCGGGCCATCCCAGTCGCCACCAGCATGGTTGATAATCGCGCCCGCCACAAGGATCAACAGGAAGATGAAGGCAATGAAGATCAGGAGGCGGCGGCGCAGGGACCGGCTGCGCGGCTCCGGGGAACGGCCTGGACCGGGCCACGGTTCGCCTACCGGCCACCACTCGGGCGGGTCTTGGGACCGCCTGACCGCTCTGAGCGATCTAATCGGCATCGACGAACCGGTATCCGACCCCGTGTACGGTCTGGATGTATTGCTCACGCGTTTCGTTCAATTCGAGCTTGCGCCGGATATTTTTGACATGGGCATCTATCGCCCGCTCGTACGCTTCGATCATCACGCCGTGGACGGCGGAGAGCAGTTGTCCTCGCGTGAAAACACGTCCCGGCTCCCTGGCCATCGTCACCAACAGTTGAAATTCAGTGGCGGTGAAATCGATTACGTCCCCGTTGCGAAAGACGCGCATCCGGCTTATGTCGACTACGAGATCGGCGGCCTCGATGCGCGTCGGTTCCGCGGGCCCCATAGTTCCGCGGCGGAGCACCGCCCGCACCCGGGCGACGAGCTCGTTTGGGCTGAACGGCTTGACCATGTAATCGTCGGCCCCGAGCTCAAGACCGACAATCCGGTCCACTTCTTCACCGCGGGCGGTGAGAATGATCACAGGGAGATTGCCGCGGCGGCGAAGTTCGCGGAGCAGATCCAGTCCGTTTCCATCCGGGAGCCCGAGATCGAGCACCACCAGGTCAGGGGCATCCGCGCGCAACCTCGAACCGCCTTCGAGCGCGCCGGAGGCCGTAATCGCCCGGAACCCGGCACGCACAAGATAGTCGTGGGCGAGTCGCGCCAGGGCGGATTCATCCTCGATGATCAGGACCGTTTCCATTGCTTGCTATCCCCGCGGTCGTCAATCAGGACGGTTCGGTCGATGACGGTTTCGCCGTGCTTGCCATCTCCTGATGCTGTCGCGCGTGCCATTCGTCGAGCCATTGTGCTCGATCGCCACCGCCATCTCCCCACGGTCCGGCCCCGGGAGGTCCCCAGAACGTGCGCCGGAACAAGCCAATGAGAAGGACCAGGAGCAGCGGAATCAGGAGCAAACCGTGCGGGAAGAAATGGCGATCCCGTTCGACAATGATCGTGCGCGCTCCGTCGACCTCGGCCCCCCGATCGTCAACAATCTGGACAACCTCGACCCGGTTGTCGCGCGGTCCCCAATCGCGATCGGGTCCCCAGATCGCCACGGCCACGATCACACCCACTGCAATCACCAGCAGCCCGCCAAAAAGTCCAGCGTTGTTTCATTGTACGAAGTCCTTTCCGAGAATCGTGGCCCGGGCGTGCCGGGTCAGGTTGAATGAGGACCGGAAACACCGTTGTCCCCGGTTCCTTGATTCAAGTCTGGATCGGGCTTGTGCATGCGATGTGAAGAAACCAGAGAGTAAATACGCAGGTCGAAGCCAGGGAGGCAATGGCGAACCACCGATCTCACCCAAGTACTTAACTGGATGGTCCGTCGAGCAGGGTTAATTAGGTTGCATCGAGAACATGACGTAGAATGACTCCATCGTTTCGAATCGGATAGGAACGTGTGGGAGTTCACCTTGCAACGAGAGGCGGCGCCACACATTTCCGGCGAGATTGTTCTGTCGCGCATATAGATCAAGAGTAGGAGCTTCACAGACATGTCTAATTCTCTGACGCGTAGTCGGTCCTCACGTCGTTCTGTCGTCAAGGGTGGCGCCGCCCTGGGCGGTTTTGGACTGCTCGGCGGGCATGCCGCCGCGATCGCCCAGAATGCCACGCCCGCCGCTTCGGCCCCGGTTTCTGTCGTTGGCGAGCGCGCGTCTGGCGAAGTTCGTCTCACCGGGTTTGGGAATGACCTGGAACAAGAGATCGTGAGAACTGTGCTCGAAGGTTTCAGCGCCCAGTACCCGGAGATCCAGGTGATCTACGAACCTGTGGCGGCCGAGTATCTCGTCAAGATTCAGACCGACATCGCGGCAGGCAATGTGGCGGACGTCTTCATGGTCCAAAACGAGTATGCCCAGGATTTCATGTCCCGCGATGCCCTGCTCGCGATCGATGACTACATGGCCGAAGATGGCGTGATGCGGGAGTCGTATTACGAACCCCTGATCAATGCCTACACATGGCAAGGCGCCCTGTACGGATTGCCGAAGGACTGGTCTCCAATCGGCGCCGTCTACGACCCGGTGGCCTTTGAGAGCGCCGGGGTCACCCCGCCTACCACCTGGGATGAACTCCGCACTGTGCTCCAGACGCTCAAGGAATCGACCGGGCAGATCGCCCTCGCGCTCAATCCGTCATTCGACCGGTTCGTGATCTTCATGTACCAGGCGGGTGGCTCGATCACCAATGAAGATGTGTCGGCGATCACGCTGGATTCGGCCGAGGTGACGCAGGCGCTTGAGTTCTACTACTCGCTGTACAGCGATGGACTCTCCGCCACGTCCGTCGATATCGGCGCCGACTGGCCAGGCGATGCCTTTGTCAAGGGTTTGACCTCGATGGTCTACGAAGGGAACTGGATGTTCCCGACGCTCAACGACCAGGCGCCGGACAAGGAATTTGCCGTCGCCGAGCTTCCATCCGGACCGGCAGGACCGGGTACTCCCGCCTTCACCAACTCGTACTCGATCTTCGCCGGGAGTCAGAATCCCGACGCCGCCTGGGTACTCGTCAACTACCTGACCGGTCTCGACGGCGCTCGTGGCGCCCTGCCGCTTGGTCTGGCGCTTCCAGCCTTGCCCGCGCTTGAGGGCGAGTTCCTGGAACTGTTCCCGGAGCGCGAGCCATATCTCGACTCCGGAGAGTACGCCACCGCAGTGCTGTACGGCCCAGGCGGCCAGACATTCGCCAGCGATGCAAACGCCGTGTTGGAATCGCTCTTCGCCGGTCAAATCGATGTCGCAGAGGCTCAGGTCCAGCTTGTCGCAGCCGCGGAAAACAACATCATGCTCGACAGCTAACGGACACAAATCACTGCGCGACTGTCATGCTGTGCGCAGCGAAGGGTCGACCCGGCTGGATTTTGGCGAAACGATTCCGCCGCGGTCGATAACGGGAGGCGCCGCGGAGATGCGTCCGCTAACCCGGATCGGCTTGGGTTGGGGGTTTCTTCCTTCGTCAGAATGACGGTCGGTTGAAGTGTCAATCAACTCTGGACACAGTGCTCTGCGTGCTGGTCGATTAGCTTCAATGGCGGGGGTTTGGCGTGCCTGGATTCCCTTCTCGAAAGCGTCGCAATCCATTAGCGTCGGAAGATGCGCTCGCTGGGTGGGTGTTCATCGCCCCGGCTCTCATCGTACTCACGGTCTTCGTTTTCTGGCCAATTGCCCAGGTCTTCTGGGTGAGCTTTCACGAGTGGAGCCTGATCGAACCGAGAGGACCGTTCCAGGGACTGGCGAATTACCGCGACCTCTTCCGCGATCCTGATTTCGAGATCGCCTTGCGCAACACGATCTGGTTTGCGCTCGGCGTCGTTCCCGTCCAAACGTTTCTTGGCGTGCTTCTTGCCGTGCTAGCCAACCGGGCGATCCCCGGCAAGGCATTTTTCCGGACCGCATTCTACTTTCCCTCGATCAGTTCTTCAGTCGTCATTTCCGTGATCTTCATCTGGCTGTATCAACAAAATGGCCTGATCAACTTCGGACTGCGGGCGATCGGATTTAACACTCCGCAACCACCGTGGCTGAGCAATCCCAAGGGTATCCTCGAAATGTTGTTGGGGACACTTGGAGTTGACAACGTCACGCCCTGGCTAGCGGGACCCAGCGTTGCCCTGGCATCGATCATGATGATGAACATCTGGACGACGATGGGCTCGCTGATGGTCATATTCCTGGCTGGTCTCCAGGGCATCTCCAACGATGTCTATGAGGCGGCATCGATCGACGGCGCCAACAAACGCCAACAGTTCTTCCAAATCACGATTCCATTGCTCCGCCCGGTGATCTTTTTCGTTGTGACCCTTGGTTTCATCGGCACGTTTCAGGTCTTCGACCAGATATTCGTAATGACTCCCGGTGGTTCACCGGCCAAAACCACATTAACGCTCGGCTACCTGGTGTACGAAGAAGCGTTCCGGGGCTACGCCATGGGTTTGGCCTGCGCAATCGCCGTCGTGCTGTTCGCGATAATCTTGTCGATCTACCTCGTACAGCGTCGATTCATCCTCGAGTCCGGTGTCGAGTAGGCCCCTTTTGAGGCGTATGGCTCCGGAGTCTGCTCCAACCGGTTGTGAACAGGCAGGGGATTCCATTTTGCACACTGATCCAGGATGTCGCCAAAGGGAAATTTCGTGGCTATGAGCGTGGAGCCTGGCAAGTCAAACAAGGGGGGCCCGGTCGACGGCTCGCAAACGCCAGTCGATCGAGCAGTGCGACTCGCCGCCTTCACGATCCTGGTGATTGTCGCGCTGCTGATGTTCGTTCCGTTCGCATTTAGCATCGCCACCTCGCTGAAGACGATCCCGGAATCGGCCCAACTCTCCATGGGAAATATGTTCTGGCCGCGAGCACCAACCAACGCGGGGTACCAAACCGCGTTCGATTCCAACATCGCGCGCTGGTTTTTCAACTCGGTGTTCGTGGCGCTGGTCTGGATCGCGGGCCGGGCGATCATGGACACTATGGCCGGGTATGCGTTTGCGAAAATGGAGTTTCCAGGAAGAAAGATCCTGTTTCTGGTGATCCTGGGGACGATGATGGTGCCCGGAATCGTGACCGTGATCCCCAAATTCGTCCTGCTTCGTGACCTCCGCCTGCTTGACACTTATGGCGCACTGACCATCCCGTTTCTCGCCGATGCGTTCGGGATTTTCCTGATGAAGCAATTCTTCGAAAGCATCCCCCGCGACCTTGAGGAGGCTGCCCGAATGGATGGGGCCAATCGCTACCAAATCTTCCGCCAGATCGTCTTGCCGAATGCGATACCAGCGGTGACCGCACTCACCATCTTTAGTTTTCAGGGGAGCTGGAACTCCTTCCTGGAGCCGATCTTGTTCATCAGTGGCGGGTCGACGGACCTGTACACACTTCCGGTTGGACTCGCCAATTTTCGGGCGGCATACAATACGAACTGGCCAGTCCTGATGGCGATCGCGGTCATCACGACGCTCCCGATGGCCATCTTCTTCGTCATCTTCCAGCGGTACTTCATCGCCAGCAATGTCGCCTCCGGGATCAAGGGGTAATGCGAGGTTCGGATCTTTGCCCTACGCCCCGTGGGCTGGAAACGTAGGGGCGGTACCCCGGTCGACGTGGACACGTCACGCGACAAAGGCATAGGGTGTCCGCCCGGTTCGTTCCATACCGAATCGTGCCGTGCGCGCAAGCAAGGGCGGACACTGCTGAGTTGCGGATTGCCGGATGTCGCCAATGTCGGGGGCGCCGCCCCTGCGACATTGCGTTTGAAATGCATTCATTCCAATTTTATAGTGTGAAACTCGCAGTGAAGGGAACTCGTGCTCGATTTTGACCTCACCCTGAAGAACGACGAACTCTGCCTTGTCGGCCGCTCTGCCAATCGAGGCGGAATGGACGAGGCGGGGCTTTACCTCCGCGATACCCGATTCCTCAGCGCGTTCTCAGTCGCCATCTCCGGCGTCCCGCTCGAGCCGCTCTCGGTTCAGGCGCTTTCAGCCACGGAAGCGATCATTGTCAGCACGCCGCAAACCGGACATGAGGAGCGCACGGGCATACCCGGATCGGGTCTCGTGGTGCGCCAGCGGATCGCACTCGGAACAGCCCTCGAAGTGACGTTCGAAGTCCAGGGGTTTGGCTCCTGGGCATCAACGGCGATGCTGGAGATTCAGATCGCGGCGGACTTTCGGGACATGTTCGACATCCGCGGAATGACTCCCCAAGTGCGGCCCACGTTGCACGATCCCCGAACTCACCCGGATCGAAGCGTGACGCTGTCAGCAACCGGCGGCGACGGCCAGACGGCCAGGCTAGAGGTCACGTTCGACCAATCACCCCAGAATGACCTAATCATGACGACCACCAGCAATGCGTCACTCGAGATCGATTTTCCCGTGATGCTTTCATTTCCCCTCGTTCTTTCAAGCGGCAACATCGAAACAATGAACTTGTCGCTTCTCCCGATCCCGGTCGGGCCGGCACAGGAGCCCCAGGAACGAAGCCAATCCCGCATCGAGGTGAAATCGAGCAATCGAGATTTGGAGGAGATGATTCTCCGCGCCGATCTCGACCTCGCCATGCTCCAAACCGCATTCCCGGACGGCAACATGCCGGCGGCGGGCATCCCCTGGTACATCGCGCCGTTTGGCCGCGATAGCCTGATCGTCGCCTTGCAGACAATGCACGTCTATCCGGAAAGGGTCTGGGCGACCCTCCGCCTGCTGGCCAGGCGCCAAGGGGAGCGGATCGACGAGTTCCGCGAGGAGGAGCCCGGCAAGATCCTCCACGAGCTGCGCTACGGCGACATGGCGCGTACTCGCCAGGTTCCGCACACCCCCTACTTCGGCTCGATCGATTCCACACCTCTGTTCGCGATGACCTTTGCACAGGCATATCGTTGGCACGAGGACAACGAGATGTACGACGAGCTGATTTTGCACGTCCGTCGCGCCCTGGTTTGGATCGAAGAGTACGGCGATCTCGACGGCGATGGTCTGATCGAGTTTGGCGACAAGTCGAAGGATGGCAGGCACATCACCCAGCAAGGCTGGAAAGACAGTTCCGACTCGCTCCACTTCGCGAGTGGCGATCCAGTTGGCGGTCCGTTTGCCCTGGTCGAAATCCAGGGCTACGTCTACGCTGCTTATGCCTGGATGGCCGAGGCAGCAAGGATGCGCGGAGATGAGGTTTGGGCGACCGAACTGCGCAAGAGTGCCGAACGGATTCGCGCGGCAGTCGAGGAACGGTTCTGGATGGAAGATCAGGGTTTTTACGCCCAGGCGCTCGACGGTCAGAAACGCCCGGTCGACGCGATCAGCTCCAATCCCGGGCATCTCCTGTTCTGTGGATTGCCATCTCGGGAGCGAGCGGCCCTGGTGGCTGACCGCCTCCTCCAGCTGGACATGCTCACCCGCTGGGGAATCCGCACCCTGAGCAGCAAGATGACCACCTACAACCCGATGAGTTATCACAATGGCAGCATCTGGCCGCATGACAACAGTTTGACGATGTGGGGCCTGAAGTCATATGGCTTCAACGAGGCGGCATCGACCGTCGCCAAATGCCTGATCCGGTTGAGCGCCCACGATCCCGAACGACGGCTCAGTGAACTCTATTGCGGTTTCGACACCGAAGACGACCGGATCGAACCGATCACCTATCCGGTCAGCTGCCGGCCCCAGGCGTGGGCGGCGGGTTGCGGACCGTTGCTCGCGCGCGCCATCTTCGGGCTCGACATCGCCAAGCAAACATTTGGCGTGGGCACAGAACCGATCGGGACGGACCTCGTTGCCAACATCTCATTGGCCGGGATCAGGGCGCGCGGCGAAGAGTGGGTGCTCCGCATGGCGGACCGTCACGGTATTGCAATGCACGGCGCCTTCGACGACGACGAGCGAGAATGACTGCGACTCGAAGGGGCGAACCCCCGGCCATGAACGACACTTTAAAAGCCGCAAAACAGCCGTGGTCCGCCCGGTGTTTGCGGCACGGGACTAGCGGACGCGAATCGCCCTAAAAATAACGTGGATCACGATTCAGGAAATCGGCGCTATCGACTTCATCAACACCGTGTCAGCTTGCGCTCCGGCTATCCCGCCATTGCAGCAGTTCCTTGAGTGGCCCGAAGTCGTAATCGGGACCAGACGTGCCGATCGTGAAGTGGGTCACGCCGTTCTTCACATGCTCCTCCGCCGTGCTCAGCGTCTCGGCGCTGATTCCAGTCGAGCGCTCGATCTCGGCGGGGTTCCTGTCAACCTTGGCGCACCACTCGTCGAGGATTGCGGACTTCCGGGCAATCGTCTCGACATCACCGTGGGAGTGCCATGTGTCGGCGTGCTGGGCGACGATTCGCAAGGTGACCTTTTCGCCACCTCCCCCGATCAGGATCGGGATCTTGCCGTTTACCGGTCCGGGATTCAGTTTGTCGAGACGCTCCCGAATGATCGGCAGGTCGCGACTTAAATCCTTCAGCCGGCTGGCCGCCGTGCCGAACTCGTACCCGTAATTGAAGTAATCGCGCTCGGCCCATCCCGACCCGATGCCGAGAATCAGGCGACCACCGGAGATGTGGTCGACCGTGCGCGCGATGTCCGCGAGCAGGTTAGGGTTTCGGTATGAATTGCAGGTGACGAGGGCGCCGATCTGGGCGCGTTCGGTCACCTCGCCCATGGCCGCGAGGAGTGCCCAGCACTCGAAATGCAATCCGTCGGCCTCCCCTTGCAGCGGGTAGAAATGATCCCAGTTGAACACCACATCGACGCCGAGTTCGTCCGCCTCGATCCAGGCCCGGCGCATTTGCTCGTACGTTGCATGCTGGGGCCGAAGTTGGGCGCTTACCTTGACGGTTCGAGTTCCAGGATCGCTCATTGGTGTCCTTTCCTGCATCCTGACGGAAGAGTCACTGCATTGTCACATGGCCGTTGACGAGACGCCTGCCCGAAGGGACTGGAGGCTGGACAAAACCAGGCTCTGACACGGGGACCCGGAGGAAATCGAACTCAGGTCAGTCAACGGCAGGACGATGGATGGACGCGCCGGTCATGATTCAGGGGCCGGTTTCGCGGACGTGTCATTGAGTCGTGGCTCAGTGGCATCGTCACCCCCAAATGGAGTCCAACCGGCTTTGCGGGCGAGCGGCGCCGGTCGATTCGATCCTTGCGGAATGCCAGCGGCGGGTCTCTCGCCTGGCGAGGAAGCCGATTCGCCCGGACGAGGCGCCAACGAAACATCGGACGATAACGTCTGGGCGGATCCGCCAATCTCCTGGCTGGTATCCGGGCTCGGTCGCGGCGCTGAGGCGGCTTCATCATCGTCACGGCCCGAGGCGCGGTTGAGCATCCACCGCCATCCCAGCTGCGCCTGCGATTCCCGCCTGCCTTGACGTCCCGCAAAGTAGTCAGTGAGGATCACCTGGATCGCGGCCGCAATTGGAATGGCGAGAATCGCTCCAGTGATTCCCATTAACTGCGTGCCAGCCAGTATCGCCACGAACACGGTCAGGGGTGAAAGACCAACCGCACCGCGCATCACCCGTGGCACCAGCACCCAGTTTTCCATCATCTGGATCCCGATAATCACGAACATCACGAACAATGCCTTTTCCCACCCTTGGGTGAGAGCCACGATTACCGCCGGAATACCGCCGATCCACGGACCCACGATCGGGATGATTTCGGTGATTCCGGCCCATAGCCCAAGCAGCGGCCAGAACCGGATATCGAGGATGCCGTAGGCAACCGTAGCGACGGAGCCAATAATCAGGCACAAGACGAGTTGGCCGCGCATCCAGCCGCCAACCTTGCCCTCGACATCCTGCCAAATCTTGTCTATTCGTGGCTGCCGTCTCGGATCCAGCTGGTCAATCACCAGCTTCCGGAGAAACGCCTTCTCCATCATGTAGTAGAAGGTGATGACCAGTATCGTAACGATGCCGATGATGGCGGTTGTGACCCCCGATATCACAGGTATCACGTTTTGGACCGCATCGGTGGAGACATCGGCCTCACCCGCCGGGTTGTCGAGAATATCCTCGGCCCGGCCGATCAGCGCTGCTCCGGTGCCGCTGAGCAGCGGATTTGAACTGGAGTTCCAATCCTCCTCCAGGTTTGCGAGCTGACCGGGTATTTCATCGCGGAACGTGTCGGCCTGGTCCGAAATCGGCGGGATGATGAGAAAGACAAGCAGCACCAAAGAACCGATGATTGCCGCGTAGATCATGAAAATGGCGGCCGGACGAGGAATTCGTCGGGCCTCGATCCGCCGGACCGGACCCTCAAGAATGGTGCCGAGCAGCAGGCCGAACAGCCCGAGAATGATCACATACTCGATTTGGGTGACGATCCAAAATGCGATCAGCACAAGGAAGAGTGATGTCGCGCTCAAGCCTGGACGTCGATCGTCATCGAGCCGATCTGGTTTCGGCGATTCCATGCGGACGCCTGGGAGCGATGACATTGTTGCGAGTGCCGTCCTTCCCGAACACCGGGTGATGAATGATGGGGAGCGACGCTTGGGTTGTGGCGCCGCGCGGAGCATACTATTGATTCTGCACCGATTCAGGCGCGAACCAGGCTACTTGGCCAGCGGCTTTGTTTGCCAGTAACTGGCATCGAGCGGATCAACTTTCTGACGGCGATCCTGTTGGGGCAGGTCATTCCACGAAGTCGAGAACGAGAAGTGCTCGCGCCCATTGATCACGATTCTCCGCGCCGCGCCAAACGGACGAGTCACCGCAAATATTTCACGCGGAGGGCGGGAAACGATTTCGGTTTGAAACCAGCCATGCTCTTCGCACTTGCCGGCGTGAATTTGCCAGGTGATGCCGGCGGTGACGCCACCAAGATCCCGGATCAGCACATCCCGCAGTGGTCCGTCGCAGATCGGGCAGCGCATTGGAGTTCCGACATTGACTCGATCTCGGAGGGGCTCGCCTGGAGATGTTTGTGCCATTGAGACCCGATTCTTCCTGTCGATTGGGAACCGACGCGTGCACACGATACGATTCGGTGAAAAGTGTGCGCATTGGTAGCTGAGGAACGATTACTCTGAGAACTGGTCACGAGTGAGGATGTTCCTGGCGACGATCAAATGCCATGGCGCCATGGCGTGCCGGAACCATCGCCCAAACGTCCTATCCGAATTCTAGCATTGAAATCCGGGCCGGTTCACCCCTATGAGCCGAGACCACTGGCACTTCCGTATCGTGATTTCCATGAGTGTGGCCTCCCCTGTCGTACAATCCCCGGAATGAATTCAGGCGACCACCAACGCGCAGGATGATCGAACAGTGGCGCATCAACCCTACCGGCCCTTCGAATCGCTCGACTGGTATCGCGACGCGGCCCGCAACAATTTCCGCGACGACACCGCAAATGGCAATATTGCACGATGGGCACGCGGATTCGGCATGCTCCATACACACGTCTGCGTGTTCGCCGTCGCGATCGTCCTGCTCCTCATCATCAATATGCTTCGTTCGCCCGGTAATATCTGGGCAGATCGATGGATAATGGCGTGGACCGTCCTGATTCTGATTCACGCGGTTGCCGTCGGCATTTTGTGGGCGATTCAGCAGTGGAACACCGATCTTCCCGACGAGCCGTTGCACATGGGATCGGCAAATCAATGGCAGCAAGCCGATATGTTCGCCTGGGGTTCCGCCCCGGCAATTGAGGCTCAGGACGTGACCTTCCGGGTGACCGAATCGGCTTCATCTACCGACGACGCATGGATTGCCGAGCCTCCTGACGCTCTCGCCTGGGCTGGCTGGAACGCGGACACCGGTTCCGAACCAGGGCCGGAAACCGAGCGAGCCTCGTGGAAAGAAGCGTCGGCCGCGGCCTGGCTCGATCGCGGCCCGGCGAACCCTGACGCCGCCAACGACCCGGAACCCGAGGCCGATAGATGATCGAGGGTCCGATATCACGAGACTTCACGGTCGCCGTATTCGTCGTGCATCGCGACCACGTCGTCCTTCACCGCCATGCCAAACTTGGCATGTGGCTGCCGCCCGGCGGCCACATCGAACGCGATGAGCTTCCCGACGAAGCGGCGATTCGCGAAGTGATCGAAGAAACCGGCATCGCCGTGGAACTGATTGGCGAGCGAGGCATCGGAATCGATTATCCAGACCAGCCGATCCAGTTGGTTCGTCCCGAAGGCATCCAGCTCGAAGTCATCGCTGACGATCATCAGCATATCGATCTGATCTATTTCGCCCGTCCAGTTGGCGCGACCGATCGACTCCCGGACCTGCTTGACGGCATGGCGTGGATCGCTTCGGATGCGCTCGATCGGCTAACGCTCACAAGCGAGGTTCGAGACTGGTCCCACAAGGCGTTCGCCGCGGCGCGTCAGTGGTGAACGCATTCCGATCATGGCGTTGGTCGCCGAGTCGTGAACGGGGCTGGCGATCCCCGCGCTGGTCACATCAGGAGCTGGACGACGGCGACGCGACCTGGTTCGCTCGCATTGCGATGACGCCAAACACGTCAAATCCGCCAGTCGTCTTTGTCCACGGACTCATCGTCTCCGGATCGTACTATCAGCCGGTCGCGGATTTCCTCGACGGCGAATTCAATCTGTATGTCCCCGACCTCCCGGGCACGGGACGCAGTAGCGCCCGGTCGGGATTCCGTGACATCGTAGAGTCGGGCGATGGACTTGGCCGCTGGATGGATTTGCACGCGCTGACAAAAGCGGTGCTTGTCTCGAACTCCGTGGGTTGCCAGGTGCTGACGATGCTGGCCGCGAAGCGTCCGGAGCTCGTTCACTCCCTGGTTCTGGTCTCGCCGACTATGGACCCTGAGGTCTCCTCCGTAATCCGGATCGTGATCCGCGGGCTGATCGATATCCCCCGGGAGAATCTCGGCCTTTGGAGGGTATGGCTCCGCGACCTGTTTCGAACAGGACCTATTCACGGTATCCGCTTGCTCCGAATCGCGATCGACGACCCGCAGCTCCAGCGACTGGGAGAAATCCATGTGCCGGCGATCGTAGTTGGAGGCGAGCGCGATCCGATCGTTCCGGAACGATGGGTCAGGGCCATGGCGGAGGGGATGCCATGCGGCCGCGCAATCATCATTCCTCAGGCGCCGCATGCCATAAATTACACGAGTCCGCGACAACTTGCCCGGATCATCCGCGTTGCGGCCAGGGAATCCGTCCCGTCATAGTTCTGTCCTCCCGGTTTCTCTCCAGATCGTCATCGAGTTTGCGAACATCTCCCGGTAGTCGCTTTTGCTGGCCGGCCGCGGCCCAAGCTGAGTGATCCGCGACTGGGGCAGCGTGCCCTGGACTAGCGCGTCGAGATCGACATCGGTGATGCCAACCGCGTTGAGCCCGTTTGGCATGCCCAATTCCTTCATGAGTGATGTCAGGGCGTTTGCCAGGATTTCCCCGGCATCGTCAGGTCCGGCGCCACGCACATCGGCTCCCAACAAGCAAGCCGCTTCCAGATGTCGCTCAGGTTTGGCGCTCGCCTGCCACCGAAAGACTGCCGGCGCGGTGAGGATCACCGACATTCCGTGGGGAACGATCGCATGGGCGTCGGGATATCCCTCAGGGACGAAGTCGCGGGCCAGCGCCGACACCGGATAGGACATAGCGTGCGGCAAGGCCACTCCCGCGTTTCCGAATCCGATCCCCGCCGCAGTCGAAGCCAGGCACATCGCTGCCCGCGCCTCGTCATCGCCGGCATCCTGGACGGCGCGGACCAGGTTCCCGGCGCAAAGCTCGATGGCCCGCGCCGACCAGACATCGCTCATCGGGTTGGCGCCTTGATAGACAGTGCGTTTGAGCGGATCGGCAACCGCATCCCGCTCATCGAACGAGATCGCGGTGTACGACTCAAGGGCATGGCAGAGCACATCGAGACCGGAGCAAGCCGCCACCAGCGGCGGCATTGTCCGTGTGTTCTCCGGATCGACGATGCCCAGGCCTGGACGCAACGAACGATGCGCGATCGCGGTTTTAACATGCGTCGAAGACAGGTCGAACACCGCGTTTCCAGTGGTTTCGCTGCCGGTTCCGGCTGTCGTTGGAACTGCCACATGCGGTTTGAGCGGCCCAGGCACGGCCTTGCCCTCTCCAAGCGGCGGATAGACGTAAGCCATGAACTCGTCTGGCCAGGTTGAGTAGAGGTTTGCCGCTTTCGCGGTGTCGATCACCGACCCGCCACCGACAGAGACGAAACCGTCGAAATTTCCCGCTACGGTCGCCGCGATCGCCGCCCGCCACGACTCGTCGGTCGGCTCGACGCGGACTTCCGCGAACAGCTCGTAGGCGACTCCCGCCTCTTCGAGTGACGTCACGGTCGTGGTCACTGGCGGCAACTCGGCCACGAGTGGATCGGTCACCACCAGCACGTTACGGCAGCCAAACGCCCGCACCCGAGCACCGACCTCCCGCGTTGCGCCTGGACCGAAGACGATTGCCGAGGCTTCCGCCGTAAACACTCGTTCCTTGCTCATGGACTGTGACTGCTCCGATCGGTGTTGCCGCTCACATCAGCGCCGCAATGTGCGTCTCGTGGCGGCATCGTTCCACGTCGGTGGCAATTATGGTCGACGAATATGGCGGCATCGAAGGGCTGTTGACCCTCAACGATATGCTTTCCGACGCGGTCGGTGAGGTCGACGATCCTCATGCCACCAATGTTAAGGGCGGTGTGCAACGCGAAGATGGCTCGTGGCACTTGGAAGGCGGGTTCCCGGGCCACGAATTGCGCGAATTGTTCGATATTGAGACGCTCCCAGGCGTGGAAGAAGGTCGCTACGAAACAATTGGTGGATGTGTCATGGATCGCCTGGGCCATATTCCGGAAACGGCGGAAGCGTGCTTGTGGAATCGGTTCCGGTTCGAGGTGGTCGACATGGATGGGATGAGGATCGACAAGGTGCTGGTCGCCGAGGTGATCCCTGGAAACGACTCCGCCCTGGACGCGGCAACGACTTGAAGCGATCGAGCACGCCACCCGGCTATGTCGTGTCGTTGGGTGGCTCGATGTCTTTTCGCAAGTTCCAGATGCTGGCCCAATCGTCGCTCACCCGCTCGAATTCTTGCGAGTCCGCCGCATCTTCCCGTTCCCCATAGCGCACCCGTTCGTACCGGCGCGGCAAGTCGATCAAGGGCGCGCTGACGCCAGACCATACCGCTCGCAACCGCGCGGCGAAATCTTCAGCTGTCTCGGCATCGCGTCGGCCCACGCCTTGGCGAAAGGCAAGTGTCTCGAGATAGACCATCGTTTCGCGTATGCTCCGCGGTGGGCGATCGAGGTCCAGCGTCGGTGGTTTCCTCGTTCGGTGCTTGCGGCGGAGGAGGTCGCGAAGCTGTTGCCTGGCAAGATCGGTTGAGAATACGCTGTCTCGATGTTCCTCAACGCCGGATTCGCCGTCATCCGCTTGCGGCTTGCGCGTCACGCGGAAGAGGATCGTGGCGACTATCGCCACGGCAATGACCAACGCTGCCCAACGCAACAGGACAGCGTATTCCCACACCTCGATATCGCGGTCTTGCGCCCTGAGAGACTCCAGATCGATGCCCGGCGGCGCAGACATTTGCGGTGTCGAAATCGGCCCGAACATGTCGCCAAAAACCATGCCCAGCAGACTCGACACCAGGATTACAATCTGGAACACGGTCCAGATAATGGCGAGCAGGATATAGCCAATTACGACTCCGAGGGCGCGGCCCGTGGCCGCGATTCCGCCCACGATCGCACTGAGCGCGTCGGGGCTGAGGATCGCCAGGACAACCAGCGTCAGGAGCGCCACACCTGCGCCCAAGCCGCCAACGAGGCGCGCCCAACGACCCCAACCCGGCGGATGACCCCCCCTCTGCATCGCCAGCCTCCTGGTCGATTCGACCTCGGCGCCCGCCACGAGCGCGAGACTGACGACAAGCATCAGCGGAACCGCAATCCGCGCCACCGAAAATGCATTGGTTCCCGCCGATCCCCCAACCATCGCCGCCAGCAAGATCGAACCAAACAAGATGAACCAGTCGCGCTGCACCACCGAACGGATCTCCTCAGCGGAAATGTTGGCGATATCGACAGCGTAATTCATGCCTACCCACCACACGATCATCGAGATCAGGAGCGGCAGGATGAGGTACGCCTCGGATTGGACAAGCTGCCCGGGACGTGACCAGACATCGGTATTGCGGTAGGTTGGCTCCAACAAGATCCAGGCCAGGAAGACCGCCAGCCAGCACATGACCGTCACCGCCTGGCTGGCGCTGGCGCCCCTGACCGAACGCGTGATCACCCAGTTCGTCCAGAACGACGCCAGGAAGATCGCCATGATTGCCCCGGGCCACGGCGCCGGACGACCAGCCGACAGTCCAAACGTCTCGCCTAGAAACATCTGGAATAGCAGGGAAAACGCGCTCGCATGGAGTGCTCCGGTCAACACTGGAATCATGATCAGCAGCGGCCACGACTGCCGGATCGGCTGCTTCCGTAGCGATGCTTCCCTGTCGCGGGCAGTCCTTCGCGAGTCTGGCGACATGAAATTACCGGGCTCCATCTCAGGCCTGCCTCGTCATCGTGATCTGCTCGATCGTATCCCACGATTCCTCGTCCGAAACGTGATAGACGGGAATACGTCGACGAAGGTCGGTCAGCAACGTTGGTTGAGCGCCGATCGCGACGATCACGAATCGTTGTGCGCCGCTCGTGCGGGCGATCCGGACAAGCGATCGCTGCAAGCCTTCGGTCACCCTGCAGGTCACGATTACCACTGTCGCTCCCCAGGGCAGCCGCGGCAGCTCTTCCATCACCATTCGTTCAATCCGATCGCCAAACGCTGGCACGAGCGACGCCAATTCCTCGAGAATGCGCATCAGCTGACCAGGACGTCGTCCTGGCGGAACGCGGACAGAGCGCGAGCGGCCCGGTATCGGAGCATTGGCGTAGAGGCCGACCTGGTTCCGTCCCATGAGGAGCTGGTTGGAGAGTGACGCCGACGTGGTCACGGCAAGCTCAAGCAGTGCCGAGTTCTGGCCCTCCCACAGATATGAAAAGGTAATCGTGTCGAGGAAGATAGCGGCAACCGGCGAGGCACTCGGTTCGAAGACACGCGTTTGCATCGTCCCGGTCCGGGCGGTCGCCCGCCAGTGGATTCGCTTCGGACTATCGCCAGGGACGTATTCGCGGACTCCGGCCATCCGCATCGGATCCTCAACCACCGATTGCCGCGGCTTGAAATCCCCGAACGGCTGCCGCGGCGGCACGATCGGCTCCGTAATCGGAACCATCCGCGGATAAACCAGGAATCGCACCGATCCACCGAGTTCCGCGCGCCGAACGGTGAGCCCCAGCGGATCGCTGGCAGCCGCGGTCGCCGGTCCAAAACGATGCCATCCTCGAAACTTGCATGGAACGCGATAGGTGTATTGAACGCGTTCATACATGCCGAGGCTATAAACCGTTCGCAGGTCTTGGGAGTTCGATTGAAAGCTGCGATCGAGTTGGCGGTTGACTACCTCCACGTTGGCTGACACCTGATCGGATATCTCAAGCCTGGTCAGCGGAAGCGGTTTGGCATTGGTCGCGATCAGTTCGATTTCCACCGTATCGCCGAAGAAGGCACGCTCCTGGGACGTATGTCGTTCGTAGCGCAAGCCTCGGAAGCAGTTATCCCACCATATTCGGGTGAGCAGCGCAACCAAGGCAATTCCCAGTGCGATCAGGGCCAGGATCGGTTGCCGCAGGTAAGCGGAGAGTAATCCCACGACTCCGGCAATCAGCAGCCAGCGACGCGTATCGATATCAACATCGGGGTTGTCGAACCATCGCCTGGCGCGCTCGATCCGACGCCGCACGGCGGCTTCCTGGACAAGCAGACTCTGCCGGCGGCGCATTGCGATCAGACCGCCCTCATCGTCTCAACCGGTACCGGCGTTTCGCCGATCACGGTATGGATCAGCGCCTCGTTTGAGTGACCCAGCAGGTCGGCCCGCGAAGTCGGGATCACGCGGTGGCTGAGTACGGATGGCGCCATCTCCCGGACATCGTCCGGAATGACATACCCGCGTCCGAAAAGCGCTGCCTTCGCCTGGGAGGCCCGCGCCAGGGCCAACGCCGCGCGCGGGCTCGCCCCCATTTCAATGCCCTCGTGATGACGGGTGCGGCGAACGAGATCGAGCAGGTAGTTTTCCACGGCCACACCGATGTGCACGTGCCTAACCTGGGCAATCATTTCGAGCAGCTCATCAGGGTTCGTCGCTGCCCGGATCGAGACCAATGGCGAGTCCGACCGGAACCGGCGCAACATGTTGCGCTCGTCGTCGAGCTCGGGATAGCCGATCGACGTACGCATCAGGAAGCGATCGAGCTGCGCCTCCGGCAGCGGGAACGTGCCCTCAAGCTCCACCGGGTTCTGGGTGGCGAGCACAAAGAATGGCCTGGGCAGCTTGATTCGCTCGCGCTCGACAGTGACCTGTCGCTCTTCCATCGCTTCGAGCAAGGCAGACTGCGTGCGGGGACCAGCACGATTGATTTCGTCGGCAAGCAGGACATTGGTGACGATCGGACCTTGCCGGTACGTAAATTCGGCGGAACGCGGATCGAACACGAGCGAACCCGTGATATCGGTCGGCAACAGGTCCGGCGTAAACTGGATCCTGCCGAAATCTCCACCCAGGGCGGCCGCGAACGCACGCGCCAGCATCGTCTTGCCAATGCCGGGAACATCCTCGAGCAGGACGTGTCCCTCGCAGAGGACTGCGACAGTCACCTGTTCGATCACCAGGCGCTTGCCAATTATTACCTTCTCAACCTGATCGATGATCCTGGTTGCGACATCCTGGATGCGCCGCGGTGAGGATGTGTTTAGCGTCATGCGGCGTGCCTTTCTCCACCAAAGCAGCGTGTACCTGCAGTGTAGCGCACAGGTTTCGGGGCAGTTCAGGTCCAATATTGGATGCTCGTCACACCCGTCTCACAACCCGTGATGCACGTTATTCTTGTGTCGGTTCAACCTCAACATCGGGATGTTGGGCGCACTCGGCGAAGTGGCGGACGCCCTGCCCGGAAGAGACCTTGAAACCCTCATGACAGGGGTGGTCCGCGCGACAATTACGGTTCAGGATAGGCAGATAACAGGGTCGACAAGATCTGGTGTCCGAACGTGTCTCCGCCAGTCGATCCAGGGCCAGCCCCGAGCGCACTCGAATGGATCGAATGGGACCAACCGAGTTGTACCGCCAACTCGCGGCAATTATCGCGAAACCGGGTGGACGCATTGCAATTGGCCGTGCAACGGATTTCAATCGATCGGGTTCCGAGTCTTGTGTATTCGCCAGGATGGGCATTGATCAGGAATGCGCGTAAACCATCGTCCCAAACAGGTTACGACTTTGATGAAACAACACCGGCGTGGCAACGAAACGACTTCCTGCCTCCCAGCCCTCATCATCGTCAGTGGACTTCCGGCCACCGGGAAGTCGACACTCGCCGAGAAGCTGGCCCCTGAACTCGGTTGGCCTTTGTTCGCCAAGGATCACTTCAAGGAGCTGCTCTACGATTCCGTCGACCGCGACGACTGCGAACCGGGTATCGCGCGGCACGAATCAACGGCCATTGGCCGGCAGTCGATTGCGCTGCTCCTTGACCTCGGGCGTGAGCTGCTTCGGAATGGGGCTCCCTGCATCATCGAGGCGAACTTGCTCCCGCGACTGGCGCCTGCTGACCTGGCGCCGCTCCTCGCCATCTCCAGGGGAAGGCAGGTGCATTGCACAATACCGGACGAACTCGTCCTCAAGCGTTACCGGGAACGGGCAACTGCCGGCGTGCGTCATCCAGTCCATGTTGATGAAGGGGCCGAGGCCGAACTGATCGAGCGCATTGCGCATGGTGGCGGGGAGCCGCTCCCGCTCAATGTGCCCCTGCTCGAAGTTGACTCAACCAACGGCTGGAACCCGGAACTTGCCGAAATCGTCGCCTTCTGCCGCGCCTGAATCGACACGCGACCCTCGGAACTTTGTAGGGTCGGCGCCCCCGGGAACAATTATTCCGGCACTACGCCCTCGCCGAAGCCGATCCCACCTCGGGGCTAACGCGCTCCGCCGGCATCGACGATGCCGTCCCGCGCTGTTCCGGCATCGCCAACCAGGATGCAAGCAGAATGGCAAAGCACACGAAGGCAATGAACAACAACATGGAGTATCTCCCTGGGCACGGCGCCCAATGAACGACGTTCGCGGTGGCCTGGCAACGTCCAGGCCACGCTGGTGGACAAAAGCGATTCTTAAATCTGGTATGCGACTTCGCCATGCTGCGAGGTATCGAGTCCGAGCACCTCAGCCTCCTCCTCGACCCTGATTGGAATCACGAGATTGATCGCCCTCAGGATCACGAATGTCATCGAGGCCGAGAAGGCGATCGCGGCGACCGTCGCCACCGTCTGGTTCCAGAGCAGCTCCGGATTGCCGAAGAATAGGCCGTCGAAACCCACGCCAGGCCCGCCGCTGAACGTCGCGTCGGCGAAGAGACCGGTAGCAAGCGCCCCCCAGATTCCGCCGACGCCGTGCACCGCAAATACATCGAGCGCGTCGTCGATTTTGAATCGTTGCTTGAGCAAGTCAACCGTAAAGAAGCAGAAAATGCCTGCCCCGAACCCAATCACGATCGCCGACGCCGGTCCCACGAATCCGGCCGCCGGTGTTATCGCGACGAGTCCGGCTACCGCACCGGCCGCGGCGCCAAGGACGCTTGGGTTGCCACGACGCATCCAGGAAACGGTCATCCAGGTCAGCGCGCCCATTGCGGCGGCCACATTTGTCGCCAGGAACGCCGAGGCGGCCTGGCCGTTGGCGCCGAGCGCACTCCCAGCGTTGAATCCAAACCAGCCGAACCAGAGGAGCCCGGCGCCGAGCACCGTCATCGTCAGGTCGTGCGGATCGGTTTCCCTGGTGCCAAATGTCTTGCGCCGACCAAGCACCATCGCCGCCACCAATGCGGCCACTCCCGATGAAATATGGATCACTGTCCCACCTGCGAAGTCGATCGCGCCGAGCTGGGCCAGCCAGCCGCCGCCCCAGACCCAATGAGCCAACGGGGCATACACCAACGTGGCCCAGAGAATGCTGAAGACGACGAATGCCTTGAATCGCTTGCGTTCGGCGAACGCCCCGGTAATCAGCGCCGGGGTAATCGCCGCGAACATCATCTGGAAAGCGATAAAGGCATAGACCGGGATGCCGTACGCATCCATTACATCGGTTGGCGCAATGCCTTTGAGCCCGATGTTGTCGAGCCCACCGATAATTCCACCATGGTCACCATCGAACACGAGTGAGTAGCCCCACAGGATCCAGACCACGCTGATCAGGGCAAGGATGAAAAAGCTGTGCATGATGGTCGAAAGCACGTTCTTGCGATTGACCAGTCCGCCATAGAAAAAGCCGAGAGCTGGGGTCATCAGCATCACAAGCGCTGCCGACATCAACACCCAGGCCGTATTCCCCGCATCGATCATGGAGGTTCCTCCCACTCCCGTGACCTGGACCAGCGCCGCTGAAGTGCCCAGCCAATCGTCAACGGTGCACACGTTGCACAATTCACACGGCAGCGTGTGGAATACATGCAGTGTAGGAACTGGGAGAGGCGCCGAACTAGGTGCACACCTCACGAATCTCCTGTCAGTTTTGATGCATGTTGCACAGGTTTGATCCCTTACGTTGAAGAATGCAACGTCGTAACTCGCATTTGAGGCGCTTGGTTGCCGGACCGAGCCTGATCACCAGCACTACCGCGGGAATACCCTGAGCGCTGTCGAATGCCTCCGCCCGTCTCGTTTGTTGCCCAGCAATCCGCCTTCAAAAACACCCACGGAACGGAGCCGCATGGTTCTGACAATCTTTCGCGGCGCATTTCGGGTACACTCACCAGGCAAACATTCAAGAGCTTCAGTAGCTTGATGACGAAATGAAGTCCGCCCTCAACGCGATCCACCGGTGTGTTCAAATCGCATCTGGAAGTCAAGGAGAACGATGGTTCGCCATGGCGGTTTCGGGCGGTTAGTCGGGGCAATCAGCGTAAGAGTCTGTTGCCTGATTTGCAACAGCTTCCCAGGTACATGTTGCACAGGGCAGCCATGCACATTCGTTCACATTGGAAAACTCTCGATCATGTTGCTGCCTGGGACACGCTGGCGCCCGCTGAGTCGTCATGTCCATCCGCGTGAAAGGGCGTGAATTCTTGGGGACTGCGCCGGCGCAGACATCCTCGATCGAGGATTGCCTTGAGCAGTTTCACTCGACCCTGTCACGCCTCGATTTCGAGCGCGAGGCTGATCGGGACACGGCGTTGGCAGACCTTGCCGATGCCGTGGCCGCAATCCTCTCCGGGACACCGCTAACCAGCGTGATTCGTGACTACAACGCATCGCTTCACGACCTGCTCTCCGGTCAACCAGAGAGTGCTGAATTCGCCTTCGCTGAAGCTGCCCCGGTGGTTGAGCCTGCCACGACAGAAGTCCCTGGGGCGCCCCGTCGCACGTTGGAAACTGAACGTGTGCCGGGGTGGATGACGTCCAATCCAATTGTGCGGGCTCTCCTCGAGACGAACTCCGTCGGCATCTATATCACCGACCAGGACGGAACCGTGATTGGGTCCAATCCGCGGATGTTGGACATTCTCGGGTTGCCTTCCGAGCGCGTCGTTGGACGTCAGGGGCCATCGCTGCTTCGCTATCGCTCCGATGTCTCTGACCAGGGACACGAGCGTCTTGCCGGGCGCGACGTGGGATTCACCCCGCGTGTGGTGTTGGAGACTGCCGTCGAACGGCCCGACGGATCGACCGTCTGGATTGCCGGCGAGAGCCTCGGTGTGACGGGTGTCGGTGACGAGGGCCGCTACTATCTCATCTTCGTAGAGGACATCACCGCCCGCAAATCGCTCATGCGAATGCAGCGAAGTTCCGAGGAACGCTTCCAGGCGCTCGTCCAGAATCTTTCCGACATCATCGGCGTTGTATCCGAATGCGGTCAGTTGGACTATGTCACTGACTCCATTGAGCGAGTCTTGGGATACGATCCGACGTCGCTGGTGGGCCAGAACGTCCTGAAAATCGTTGCCGGGGAGACCCAAACCCTCCTTCAGGATGTCTTTGAATCCGTGTTGGCGGGTCCCCGGCTCCACGCTCATTCAACGGCGCGGATGATTCACGCCGATGGATCGTGGCGATGGATGGAACTTGAATTCACCAACCTGATGGATGTACCGGGCATTGGTGGTGTCGTGGTCACCGCCCGGGACGTCACGAAACGTAAGTCGTTCGAACAGCAGTTGGAGCGACTCGCGTACACGGACATGTTGACCGCCCTCCCCAACCGCCTGCATTTTCGCGAACGCCTCGACAAAGCGATGGCCGGGTTTGATTGCGGCGGCGAACCGGTGGCCGTCGTTTTCCTGGACCTCGATCGGTTCAAGATGATCAATGACCGGTTCGGTCACGATGGCGGAGACAGTGCCCTTGTCGCCGTCGCCCAGCGCATCCTCGATATCGTTCGACCCGGTGAGTTGGTGGGCCGCCTGGGCGGCGACGAGTTCGCGGTGCTCATCGAGCAGGCAACACCGGCCAAGGCAATGAGGACGGCGCATCGAGTCCTCGCCGCAATCGCCAAAGGTGTCCCGGAACACAACCGCTTCGTCAACCTGATGGCGACCGCCGGCGTTGCCGTCAGCTCTCCCCTCCTCAACGGGCCGACCGAACTCCTGCGAGCAGCGGATATTGCCCTGTATAAGGGCAAACGGGCGGGTGGCGGAGTGGCAACGATGTTCCGGACAGAGATGTATGACGAGGCGCTTGCCCGGGTGGAACTGGAACGCGATCTGCGTCTCGCCCTCGATCGCCAGGAGATGGACCCCTGGTTCCTCCCCGAATTCGACTTGACGACCGGAGCACTCTGCGGATTCGAGGCACTGATGCGATGGCGTCGCCCAAACGCGGACCCAATGACTCCGGATGTGTTTCTTGATGTCGCCATCGAGCTGGGCATCATCGTTCCGCTAGGACTGCAAGTACTGCGAGCGGCATGCGAGCACCTGGTCGAATGGTCAACCGTGTTCCCTCAGTGTGGAGGTATTTCGATCACCTTCAACGTTTCCAATCGCGAAATCGCCCAACCGGGCTTCCCGGACCGCATCGCCGAGATTTTGCATGAAACCGGTCTTGACCCATCGCGTCTCGGGATCGAGATCGACGACCGTGTGTTCAGGAATCAATCGCCCGAGCTCATTCGTTTTGTAATGTCAATCATCGAACTTGGCGCCCATCTGGTAATCGACAATTTCGGAGGCTGGTATGCGGCGTGGGGCCAGTTTCGCCGTTTCCACGTGCATGGCGTCAAGTTGACGCCCGACGCCATCGCCTCCGAGGACGACGTCGAGACAAACGCCACCATCCTCAGGGCAGTGACAACCTTGGCCTCCGAGTCGGGCATCGTCGTTTCGGGGACGGGGTTGGAAACCAGTGGTCTCGTTGACCGAGCGCGCGATATCGGTTGTGGGCGCGGCCAGGGATACCATCTCAGCCCTCCCCTGCCCGCCGAAGGCGTTCCCGCCCTGCTCGCTCAACTGCCTGCTCGGTAACGCCAAATGCACAATAACTGAATCCTCGTACGAGCCGACCCCGGTCCTACGAACCGCTTGCTGGGAGACGCGCAGGGTTGTTCGCCCATTCCATGCGGCAATAACCGAGCGGCCGCCCGTGAGTTGCGGTTCACCAAGCGTCCCTACTGACTTAGGGTACCGTCCATCCCAATCAGCGCCCACCATTCCTCACTGCGACGATCAACTCCTGAACGCCGTGCGCACTGTAAGCAACCCATCGGGAATACCTTCGTTGGGGTGCGCCTTGCCCTCGAACTCGATTGAAACATAGCCGTTGTAGCCAATCCGATCGAGCATGCTCGCCACTCGTCCGTAATCAATCTCCGGACTCACGGGCAGCATCGCACCTCCCAGATAGACCTTGGCGTGCAGGATCGCGAGATCGGGGAAGAAGACCTCCATTTCGGCGTAGGGATCCGGCAGATGGAAAAAGTTGCCGGTATCGAGCACGTACTTCAACCATGGCGAGTTCACGCCATCGTGGATGCGTTTCGTGTCCTCGGCCGTTCCGGTCAACCCCCAGTGGTTCTCAAGCACGAGCGTCACGCCCCGCGAACCAGCGTATTCGGCCCCTTCCTTCAGCGCCTCAATCGCCCACTCGTAACTCTGGTCGAGGGTAAAGCCCTCGGCGGCGGGTTCCTCGCCACGGTTGTTCCACATCTCCAGGAAACTGTCGATTGTATGCCAGCGGCCACCGTGCGCCCGCACGAACGGCGCCCCAAGCGCCGAGGCGGCATCGACCGCACGCTTCAGCTTCGCAAGCTCAGAAGCGCGAACTTCGGGAGTGACCTGTACCGGGTTGTGCGTCGCCGCCACCGTGACCGGGGTAATCCCCCGCATCGCCGCATATTGGTGCAACTCATGAAGCGCTCGGGACGATTTCATGTCGTGGAGCGCGAGGTGTTCCCAAAGCAACTCGATGCCGTCGACGTCCAAATCGGCGCAGCGATCGATCATTTGCTCGATGGTAGGGGCATGGTTGCCCTCGGGTCCGGCGCCGAAGCGATGGAACGAATAGGACGAAATCGCAATCTTAATGGCCACGCGGCGCCTTCTCCTGAGTACCGATCGACCAGTCGCAATCGACGTGGATCGTCCATGTTCGCGAGGAGCATCCCACTGATCGTCTCCTCTGTCACTTTCTACGCAGAATCGGAACTGCCGAGCGGGACGTTACGGCGCCGAATTCGGGGTTACCGGAGGGCGCCAGTAATCCGGATGCAGCGTGCGGAATTCCTCGACGGTGATTCCATACCACAGCAAATCGGAGAATTCGCCTCGGGTGTAGACACTGCTCCGGATTCGCCCTTCGAGCTGAAATCCAAGCTTCTGATGCAGCCGCTTCGATGCATCGTTGATGTCATAGACCGGTACATTCGCCTTCTGATAGCGAAGTTCCTGAAAGTAGTAACGCAACACAAGGCAAATCGCCTCTCGCGCATATGCCTTGCCCCGATGCTCGGCGAACACATGAAGCCCATGACTGACAATGCCCGCGCGAGGATCGCAATGGGTGGCGGCGATACCGCCCACCAGCTCCCCACCATCGAGCGCCTCGATCTGGAACGAGTAGGTCTGGCCATCGAAACCGGCCAGGGACCGGGTGTTGGCCCATTGCTCGACCCTGGCCAGGGAACCCGGTGGGTAGATATGGTCCAGCAGTCCACAGTCGTCGGTCAGGTTGAAACCATGGTGAGCATCGCCATCCCTGGCCTCGACCGCACGCAACCGAATCGACGAACCTTCCCAGTAATTGGCCACTCACTGTTCCAATCTTGTGATCCGGCGAATTGTGGCTGCATGTGCGACACACAATCGCGTCCGGAGCGCGGTATCCTTGCACTTCGCGGCAGGCGCGCATGTCGCTACCGTACGGGTTGGAATGATAATGGGAACGCAACCGTGGATGATCAGGTCATCAGTCAAACCGATGTAATCCAACGCGAGGCGATGCCGGGCATCGACGAAGCGGCTCCCCTTCCCGGAGCCATCGAGTTTGCCCAGCAGTTGGAACGGCTCCGCGACGAGCGCGGATGGTCTAAGGCCGATCTCGCCAAGCGAGCCGCGCTGGACCCCAGCTCGATCACCCGCTTCGAGCAAGGAGCACGTAATCCTGATCGAGAAACCGTACTGCAGCTTTCGATGGCGATGGCCTTGCCTATGGTTGAACGGGACAAGTTGCTCTCCGCCGCCGGATACCGCTCAGAAATATGGGACGAGCCGCTCCTCGTCGAACTGTCGCATATCCTCGCCGATCATCAGGTTCCGCTGGCGGCGCGAGACGAGGTCCGTTCTGTGCTGCGGATGGCGATAGCGTACGGACGATTGAAACGCTTCGAGGCCCGCTGAGCATCGGATCGTCACGTTCCGGCAGTACGGGTCACGATGCCATCGGTCCAAGATGTGCCTGACGCGATGTGAACCCGGGAAATCATTCCGGCGTTCGACCGGCCCGTGTCTTGCCGCTACGTCCCGCTCTCCGCAAAGGCAACGATCCCGAGTCCCTCGATACCCAGCGCCGGTGGATCGAGATGCACGCTTGTCACGTTAAGCCCCGCGAACGGTGTGATCCCAAACCACCGCCGCAAGTGCTCGTGGGGACGGTTGTACCCCTTGATCAGTGGCGTCACCCAGGCAACGACCTGGACATCCTCCTCGACCGGGCGGGAATCGCCCGTCCGGAATCTGTGGCGCGCAACAAACCGCGCCAGCGCCGCCTTGGTCACGATCAACGCACTTTCACTCACGGCCTGGCTCATCGTCGCCTTGTCGATGATGTCATCGGCCCCGGCGACGCGGAGGCTGAGCTCGATCGGCCCGGAACCAGACTGGACGGCGAGTTGCGGAGTGAGGATGCCATCGACGATGTCCTGCATCGCCGCCAGGTCGGCGCTCATCACCACGTCGCCTTCGCCCGTGTAGGACGGAATCACGAACGAACCCGCCGGATACCGGGCGGCATCGACGCCGGGGACATGTTTCTGCTTCTTGAGCAACACCGCCGGAAGCCCGGAAACAACCGAATACATCGCCCCCACCGGATACCCGGACATACCCGGCACAACCAACAGGTCAACGCGCTGCTCGTGCAGGTGCTGACTTGCTTCGCGGATATGGAGCCCGACATGTTCCGGTCGCGCCGCCGTTTTCAGGAGGCTGCCATACTCGATGCCCGCGCCGCCACCAGGAAAAATCGCCGTCCTCCCCAGGCGCAGCAAACCGGCAAGCATCTCCTTCGCGCCGGGACTTAGCTCGCAATGTTCCAGGTGTTGCGCCAACGAATCGTACTGAATGACCTCGGCCGCGGAAACGGAAGACGTCGCTTCCATCACTTCGCGCCGCCGTACATAACGCCTGAGGGCTGAACCGTCTTCGGCGACCGGGTCTGGCAAAGCCATCGGAACAGTCGGCTCCTGATCGGTCATGAGATGAACGCACTCCTTGTTCGTGGTCCGCTTCAATGGACTGAGGGGATCAACGTTCCTCGCGGACATAGGCCATGCCCAGTGCCGCTGGTTGGCCAATGCGCAGGCGACGCGTGCGCAGCGTCGAAAACACGAGCACCAACACCGTAAACACGTATGGAAGCATGTTGAGGAAGAACGACGAAACCGGCACGTTGATGCCTTGCAACCGAAACTGACCCGCCTCGACCGCGCCGAACAGGAATGCGCCAGCGGCGACTCGGGCCGGGTTCCAGGTTCCGAAGATCACCAGCGCGACCGCAATCCAGCCGCGTCCCGCCGTCACATTCTCGGCCCACCCGGGGTTCGTCGCCAGCGAAATCACTGCCCCGCCAAGTCCCGCAAACCCACCACCGAGAATCACGTACATGTATCGCTGCCGGGCGATGTTCAGTCCCATCGCGTCGGCCGTGGCCGGATTCTCGCCGATCGCCCGCAGATTGAGTCCCGGTCGCGTCCGGTAAACGAACAACCATAGCGACGGCACGATGATGTAGGCCACATAGACGAGCGCGTTCTGGTTGAAGAGGATGTTGCCGATTCCGGGAATATCGCCCAGGAGATGGATGTCGAGCCGCGAAAAGCGGTCCGGCGCGGGATCCCCCACCAATGAGGCGCCCAGGTAAGCCGAAAGACCGCCGCCGAAAATGGTCAGCGCCAGACCGGTTACCACCTGGTTGGCCTGGAAGCTGACCGTCAACACGGCGTGAATCGCCGCCATCAGTCCCCCGACGACGACCGCGCCAATCACTCCCAGTTCGGCGGAACCGGTCCAGGAGCACACCGCAAACCCGCCCAACGCGCCCATCAGCATCATTCCTTCGACACCGAGGTTGAGCACGCCCGCTCGCTCCGCCAGTACTTCTCCGAGCGCCGCATAGAGGATCGCCGAGCCGCTCATCATCGCCGCCGCCAGCACCGAGGTCAGGAAACCGATCGTCAGGGCGTCGCTCACGATGCCGCCTTTGTTGTCGAGACCCGAACGATCCTGTATCGCGTGAGGAGATCGCCGCCAAGCAGGAAAAAGAGGATGATACCCTGGAGCATCGGCGCGATCGCCGAGGGCAACCCCAACGAGAGTTGTATCTGCTCGCCGCCAACCAGCAACCCGGCGAGCAGGAACGAAACGACGATGATCCCGAACGGGTTCAACCGTCCCAACCAGGCGACAATGATTGCGGTGTAGCCATAACCTGGCGACAACTCCCGCTGAAGCGAATGCCCATTTCCGGCCAGTTCAGACATCCCGGCGAGTCCCGCCAAACCGCCGCTGACCAGCATCACGATCACCATATTGCGGCCCGTCGCCATCCCGGCGTACCTTGCAACCCGCTCGCTGTGTCCGGCAATCGAGATTTCGTATCCCCAGCGCGTACGTTGCAACACGAAGTAGAGGATCACGGCGGCAATCAACCCGAACACGAGACCGAGGTGGACTCTCGTCGTACCCCAGGTCGGCAGGTAGGTGGCCGGTGAGAAGACCACCGTTCCGGGAAACCCAAAGCCAACCGGGTTCTTCCAGGGTCCGTGCACAAGCCATGAGGCGAAGAGAATCGCGACGTAGTTGAGCATCAGCGAGGTGATTGTCTCGTTCACACCCAGGTAGCCGCGGAGTACGCCGGGAATGCCGCCCCAAAGCGCGCCCCCGAGCAACCCGGCGGCCATCATCGCCGGGATCACCACCCACGCGCCGGAGCTGGGAAGGCCATAGAGGGCTACCCAGGTTGCAAACACCGCCCCGAAGTAGAATTGACCTTCCGCCCCGATATTCCAGAGCCGCATCCGAAACGCCACCGCCACCCCGAGTCCGGTCAGCAACAGCGGAATTGTCTTGACGACGGTTTCGGAGCGACGGTAGTTGGACCCGAATGCGCCATCGAACATTTCGCGATAGACACCGAGCGGGTTTTCGCCCGCCATCAACATGATCACGCTTCCGACAATGAGCGCGGCGATGATGCTTGCAATCGGAACCAGGATTTGCGCAGCCAGCGAGGGGTTGCTTACGCGCTCGAACTTCCAGCCACGAGCAACTGGTGGCGGCGAGGTCCGTGCGGGTGCACTCATGCGCTCGCCGCCAACTGGATATCGTCGAGCCGGGTTCCGGCCATCATCAGTCCAAGCGTCTCGGCATCGGTCTCGTTGGGGGCCACCGTTCCCATCAACTCACTTTCGTAGATGACCGCGATCCGGTCGCACAAGGCGACCAACTCCTCAAGGTCCTCAGAGATCAGGAGGGTCGCCGCGCCGCGCGCCCGTTGCCCCCGCAGCACGCCGTGGATTGCCTCCGAGGCCCCGACATCGACACCCCGGGTCGGATGAACAGCCACAATCAGGGCCGGCTCTCCGGCGAGTTCACGGGCTAGAAGAAGTTTTTGTTGGTTGCCGCCGGAAAGATCGCGCAAGCGGGCCGCGTGACTCGCCGGATTGACCTCGTAGTCAGCGATCAGGCGATTGGTAAATCGATTGATTGCGCTCGTTGCCAACATCGGACCACGGGCAATCGGCGCCCGCCGATACGTGCGCAGGATCGCGTTGTGCGCAAGATCGAGCGGCCCAACGAGACCACTCCTGAGCCGGTCTTCCGGGACGTGAGCCACGCCGGCGCGGGCGATCGTCCGGGGATGGGCGTTGGTAATGTCCCTCCCGCCAAGCAGAACGCTTCCGCCGGTCGCTGGCCGTAATCCGGTGATCACTTCCGCCAACTCCCGCTGACCATTGCCGGCGACGCCAGCGATGCCGAGCGTCTCGCCGGCCCGGATCTCGAACGAGATCTCCCCCAGGGCCGGCAACCGCTTGTCGCTGGTTGCGGAAAGTTCACTCACGGCAAGCACTACATCACCCACCTCATGAGGATCGACTTCAGCATCCTCAAGCAGGGCTCCAGCGAGGTCCCGTCCGACCATCATCCGCGCCAACTCCCGCCGGTTCGTTTCGGCAAGATTGACCGTGCCGACGACTGCGCCATGACGCAAGACGGTGACTCTGTCCGCCACTGCCTCCACTTCGCCAAGCTTGTGGGAGATGAAAATCACGCAGAACCCTTCGGCCGCCAACGCCCGCAGCGTCTGAATCAGATCCGTGCTCTCCTGGGGTGTGAGCACCGCCGTCGGTTCGTCGAACACGAGTGTCGTCGCGCCCCGGATGAGCAACCGAATGATCTCAACACGCTGCTGCTCACCGACCGAGAGTTGCCAGATCGTCGCCTGGGGATCGATCCCTACCCCGTAGCGATTGCTAAAGTCGATCAGTTTGGTTTCGATCTGCGCGAGCCGCGGAGCGATACCGCCGCCTTGCAATCCGAGCGCGACGTTTTCGGCCACCGTGAACGAATCGACCAGCATGAAGTTTTGGTAGACCATGCCGATTCCGGCATCGATCGCATCGCCGGGTGACCTGAAATTCACCGCCATGCCGCCGATCCGTAACTCACCGGCGTCCGGTCGGTACAACCCGGCCAGGATGCTCATCAGCGTCGACTTGCCGGCGCCGTTTTCGCCGACCAAGGCGTGGACTTCGCCCTTGTTCGCCACAAAGGAGATGTTGTCGTTGGCGACCACTGGTCCGAACCGCTTGGTGATCCCCAACATCGCCACCGCCTCGTCAAGGGGCGACGCCGACGGCATGATGGAGTGGTCCCTGACCGTGGCCGGATTCGTCTCCTGCATGTTTCCCCTGATCGACCATCATGCCGAGCACTTTGTCTCACCTTGTCCGTCACCCTGAGCGTAGCGAAGGGTCCCCCGGCGAAGCCGGTCCGCGTCAGCGGACAGTAGCGTTGCCAAGGTGATCCGCCGGCTGCGCCGTCGAGTGCTTCGCACGGGGATGTTTCGCTGACGCTCAACATGACGGTTAGAGTGAGTCGCAGTTCATGGCTGACGGCAGGGCGGTTCACATCCCCGTCAATTCAGCGGTGATTCTCTACCCCGTGGCGCTGCCCTCGACGCCCTGGACGAACCATTCCATGTTGAGGATTTCCTCGTCGCTCAAGCTGGCGCCCTCGGCGATGCCCACGGATCCATCCTGCTGCATGATCGGACCGGTAAAGATATCCGTCACGCCGCGGGCGCCGCTGGCGAACTCCTCGGCCATTGCTTCGGCTTCAGCGCGAACCTCCTCGGGTACGAACTCCGCGATCGGCGCAATATCGACCACGCCATCCGCCCAGCTTCCCCAGTACTGGTTGGAACTCCACTCTCCCGCGATGATCTGCTCGGCCGCCCAGATGTAGTAGGCCCCCCAGTTCCAGACCGCGCTAGTGAGCACCGCATCGGGAGCCTGACCCGACATATCCACGTTATAGCCGACGCTGTACTTGCCGGCCGCTTCAGCCACCTGCTGCGGGCCAGTCGTGTCCTGGTGCTGGGCGATCACATCGACACCGAGGTCGATCAGCGACTGGGCGGCCGCACTTTCGACCTGCGGGTCGTACCAGGTGTTCGTCCAAACCACCTGGACCGTGACATCCGGATTGGCGGTCTGGGCGCCCAGCGTGAAGGCATTAATCCCACGCAAAACTTCCGGAATTGGAAAGGCGGCCACATACCCGATGCTGCCGGTTTCCGCCATGCTGCCGGCGACAAATCCGGTCACATAGCGCGGCTCCTCGATCTTGCCGAAGCCAGTGCTGACGTTTTCCGCGACCTGATATCCCGAGATGTGGATGAATTGCGTGTCCGGGAACTGTGGAGCCACCGCCAGCACCGCTGGGCCATGACCGAATGAGGTGGCAATCACCAGGTTGTAGCCCTCCTCCGCGTAACCGCGAACGGCTCGCTCGGCATCGGCCTGGATCTCGGGGATGTTCTCGAGGAAGGCCGTCTCCACATTCGGCACGGTCTCTTCGAGCGCAATCCGGCCCTGATCGTGGGCATAGGTGTAACCAAGGTCGCCGACCGGGCCAATATAAATGAAGGCAACCCGGAACGAATCGCCATCCGGCGTCGCCTCCTGGGCGGCCGCGCGACCGAGGCCAGCAGTTGCCAGCGCGGCGGTGGCGCCGGTGCCAATCGCCAGTGAACGTCGGTTCAAGCGAGTCCTGAGCAAGTCTTCAGCAGTTCGGTACAGTGCCATCGGGTACACACTCCTCATCGCGCATGGCGGCCCGCGCCGCGATCGATCCTTGTTGAACTGGTGCTCTGTGGCCATTCTACTCCGCGAGTGCGAACACGATCTCCTGCGCCCCCTCCCAAACGATACGGCGTCCGACCTCCTTGAGCTGATCGTTGCCCTCGACGATTGTCAGGAAATGGTTCCCGGCAAGCTGACCCATCGTGCTCGCAAAGCAAGTTCGACCATACGGAAACAGGATTTCGGTTTCGCTGAACCCCCCCGGATAGAACAGGATTTCGCCAGGCGCGGGAAAACTGGTCGCGTTCTCGAAGCCAACCCCGAGTTGGAACTCGCCCAACGGTATCCAGCCCGATTCTCCGCTCCACCGCGCCTGGATCAGTCGCTCAGCATACGGCAGGAGTCTGCGAAAGGCGGACGCGGTTTGGGGAGCGGCATTCTCCTCGAACCTCGCCGTGAATGTGATATCGCCAACACGAATGTTAAGCATTGTAGCAGTGCAATCCTCTCGTTTGACTTGCTGATCCTGAGCGTAGCCGAAAGATGTGGGAGTCCAAAGCGAAGCTGGTTTTCTGCCATTCCGACGCAGGTGGAATCTCTTCGCCGCGGCGAAGAGTGCGCCCCGCATGATGACCAACAGGCCCAGCCTGGCGGGATTCTTCCGCTCCCCGGCGGCCGCTGCTAAATGAGAGAGGTATGCGGCTCCCAGGGCGACAGCGCCCGAGAACGTATCCACGCGCCCGACCAAACACGACGCCGCAACACAACCAGATTGTCGCATAGTGGTCGCTGTCACATTCGGTTACGAGCCACTCGACAACAACGATGCATCTTGCGGATTTCGGGCATTCTGCTAGTATTGATTTCCAGTTGCGAATAAGTCTCATACCTATCAACCGCTCGCCCCGTGCAGGAACCACGTCCACCCATGAATCAGGCCACAGACACGTCGGCGAAGCGGCATCCCATCGTTCAACAACACGACCGGGTCGCGGCCGGGTCGCCCGAACTCGACTTGTCTACCGCGGACGCCACTGTCAACGCTGGGGCAGCCAGTTGGCATCGAACGTGGGATCAGTATGGGCTGGCGACCGTGGCGGTGCTCGCCTGGGTCTTCCTGATCGCCGCGTTTGCGATCGATCGCCTTACGGGTGTTCCGCAAACAGTCATCGTTATCCTCTATATCGGATCGTACCTTGCCGGAGGGACGCTCGCGACGCGGACCGCGATCGGGGACCTCCTCGACCGGGTCGTCAATATCGACCTCCTGATGGTGCTGGCCGCCGCCGGCGCCGCGGCGCTCGGCGCCTGGGCCGAGGGCGCCGTCCTGCTCGCGCTGTTCTCGACCTCCAATGCCCTCGAGTTCTACGCTCTGCGGCGCACGAAGAGCGCGGTTCGCGCACTGATGGACCTCACCCCGTCCGAGGCCACGGTTCTCCACGGCAACGGCGAGCGTCTCGTCCCCATCGAACAGCTGGTAGTTGGCGATCTGATCCTCGTTCGACCCGGCGAAAAAATCCCCGCTGATGCGGTCTTGACCCATGGCACGACCGAAGTCGACCAGGCGGCGATCACCGGTGAATCGATGCCGGTCGTAAAGTCCGTCGGCGACGATGTCTTCGCGGGCACGGTCAACCAGAGCGGCGCGTTCCACGCCCGAGTCACTCACCGATCGACCGAAACGACAATCGCCAAAATCGCGAAGATGGTGGAAGAAGCGCAATCGCAGAAAAGCCGCGCCGAACGCTTTACCGATTCGTTCGAGGGCCCCTACGCGATCGGTGTGATCGTCTTCGCAACGCTGGTCGGGATCGTGCCGCTGCTGTTCGGCGCCGGTGGCGAATCATCCTTCTATCGGGCAATGACCCTGCTGGTCGTCGCTTCTCCCTGCGCCCTGGTGATCTCGACCCCGGCCGCAACCCTCTCGGCGATCGCCAATGCGGCCCGCAACGGTGTGCTGGTCAAGGGCGGCAGCTACCTCGATGAGCTCGGCGTGATCGACATCGTGGCCTTCGACAAGACCGGTACACTCACGCTCGGCCGAGCGAGCATGACGGATATTGTAGTGCTGGGAAATCATACTGAGGACGAAGTCCTGGCGATTGTCGCGAGTGTCGAACACCTCTCCGAACATCCGATCGCGAGGGCAATCGTCGCCGAAGCCCATGCGCGAAACCTGTCTTTACGCGCCGCCCACGACTTCACAAGCCGACCCGGTCAGGGAGTGACCGCCGCGCTCGACAGCGGCTTCGCGGCGGCTGGCAATGAGGCGCTGTTCGCCTCCCTTGGGATTGTCGTTCCAGTTCAGGCGATTGGATCCGCCGAACAGATTCGCTCGCGGGGGCGAACGGCGATTCTCGCTGGTGACAGGCAGGGCGTATTCGCCATAATCGGCGTCGCCGATCAGGTCCGCCCTGGCGCCGCGGAGGCCGTTTCCGCCCTCAGACGTAAGGGCGTCAAGCGAATCGTGATGTTGACCGGCGACAACCACCTCGTTGGTGAATCTATTGCTCGGCAAGTCGGGATCGACGAGGTCCACGCCGACCTGACGCCAGAACAGAAGCTGGCCTTGATCGACCAACTGCGATCAAACGGCCGGGTGGCGATGGTCGGCGATGGCGTGAACGATGCACCCGCCTTGGCCAAGGCTGATCTAGGAATCGCGATGGGAGCGGGTGGAACCGACGTCGCCCTCGAAACCGCCGATGTCGTGTTGATCACCGGCGATATCGGGCGCCTGCCCTACGCCGTCGGGCTCAGTCGCCGGATGCGGGCGATTACACGGGCCTGCATCGCCTTCTCCCTCTCGGTGATCGTGGTGCTCGGGGTCCTGGCTTTGACCGTCGGGATTCCGCTGCCGGTCGGCGTCGTCGGCCACGAAGGCAGCACGATCGTCGTCGTCCTCACCGGCCTCACGCTCCTGGCGTACGGCTCTCGCGCCGATCACCCACATCCCGCTCGTTTTTCGTAGGACGTGGAGTCGGCCCCCAACCTACGACACGGTCGCATACGGGCCAGGGAGCGGAACGAAGACCGACATCACGCCCACCCCCCGAATATCCAAGAGGCGAACCAGAATCGACCGCGACAAGCACCTCTGCCACCCCTTCCCTGGTCAATTCGTGCGGCCGCCCCTTTTTCGCGCGAAACCCCGGTCCTGGAGGAATGCCGTGCAAGACATTTTCCGTTCCTACCGCTCGTCCGCCCCAAGGCGGAGCAAGGTGAGCACCCGCCAGTCCTTGATGTACGGCAGGTCCGTCAGCGTCTGCCGGTATTTGACCGATGCCACTGACGGAGCGGCCGACCAAGTCGGGGCCAGCCCAATGAGGGGATCGTACCCCGCAGGCGCGACGCCAGGGGCGGTTGGGTTGTGCGTGCGCTTGCGTCCGAGCCTCATCCTGGGGTGTCCTCGCAACAGGCGTCGTAACCATTTGTCGAGGATGAGTATCGCGTACCCGAGGTGCAATCCAGCAGTGGGGCATCGGATGATTCAGGGGTGAGGATATCCCCCAGTTTCACGAATCAGGGTAGGATGGCGCCAACGATTCTCGTTGGAGGAGCACGCAATGGCTCGTTTCCTGATATTGACCACGTTCACCAGTCAAGAAGCCCGCCTCACCCATCGATCCGCGCACAGAGCGCATCTGCGGGACCTTGTCGACGCCGGCACACTGTTGATGGCTGGTCCATTCGACGATCAGTCGGGCGGTGTCCAGATCTTCGAGGCAAACGATGAGACCGAAGTTCAGGAGTTGATGGCGAAGGATCCGTTCACAATCGAGGGCGTGTTCGCAACGATTAACATTCGCTCGTGGACTGTGGTGGCCGGTAGCTGATGGCCAGAGCGCCGTTATCCATACTGCCTTCGGGTCAGGTCGACCGAGCGCCAGAACCGATCCATGAACGCCGCGTGCTCGCGTGACGACATCAATCGCGGCTGCACGAAATCCATAATTTCCACACCGTGCAACTTGAAGCCGATGCAATCCCTGCCTCGGAACGTCAGTTCGACGATGTAACCCTGGCGCGTTTCGACGCTGAACATCTGGTCGTACACAAAGTTGCCGATGGAGTAGAAGATCGGCTTGCCGTTGTAGAGTTCCATACCCATCGTTGCGTGCGGGTGGCTGGTCAGCACCGCGCTCGCGCCGGCGTCTATGCACTCCCGACTTATGGTCACAATCCACTCACGAGGTGTCCAGAGGTACTGCTCCCCACAATGGAAATAGGGCAAAACGATGTCATGTTCCCCGGCCAATCGCTCGATGTCGGCCAGGATGTTGTCCATCACCAGCGGATTGGTGCCGCCTTGGGAAGCCGTAGCGCCGCTGAGATTTCCGATTTCCCAGGTGCCTGGGAAATCGACATTGGCGGTGACCCCATCCACTCCGTAGAACGCAACGGAGAGTCCGTTTACCTCCGTGACCCATGGCGCGCGGGCCTCATCGAGGTTCTGACCGACGCCCCAAGGCGGAATGCCGGCCTCGTTCAGGTACATGATCGTGTCATTCATGCCGGGAAGCCCATATCCGGCGTCGCTGTAAACCGCGTGATTGTTGGCCATCGTCACGGAATCGATCCCGGCCATCACCAACCCCTGCAGTGACTCCGGAACCGTCACGAAGTCCAGCGTGAATGGGTTGTCGATTTCCGGGGGCTCGATCGTTTCCGAGACGAAGCACTCGAAGTTGGCGACAGTGACATCGAACGTGCTCAGGAAGTCCTTTACCTGGTACATCGGAAAAGCGTAATCGCCAAAGTCGCGTTGCCTGTTGCCGCCATTGCGGCCGAAGATGATGTCGCCGGCGACGCCGATCTTGATTACCGGCTCCTCTTCCGTGGCGGAGGCCAGCAGTGGACTGACGCCATCGATCTCCAGCGTGTTGACACGGGCGTCGATCATTTCGATCGGCAACATCGCCACCCCGCCCGGAGTCTCGTCCAGGCGCACCGCCAACGCGTCGTAGTCTGCGACCATTTCGACCGGCGTCGCGCCCTCCGGCACGAGACCGTCGACCGCGAACAACGTCACCGGCAGGGAAATCGGGACGCCGACTTCGTACCAGTTGGCGAAATCGCCCTGGAGCAATGGCGCAACCTGGCCGACGCCAATCCCGGGCAACGGCAACCGAAGCGAAGTCACCAGCGCGGTTCCCGCCGCCAATCCTTGCGCCAAAACCAGTTCCCGCGCAGGATTCGTCACGCTGGGCGCGGCCCGTGTCGCCATCGAAGCGAGTCCCAGCCCGCTGGCGCCGAACGCCGTCGCCCCGGATCGGATCAGGCTACGCCGCGTTGTTCTTGCGGCCTGGAGCCTGTTGGATGTTTCCTTGAGTTGAAGGAGTCCCTGAGTTTGATCTGAGTTCACCGGTTGGTTTCCTGTCTGGTGGTGGCGAACGTTCTCGTCACAAGTCTAAACGAGCGGAGGGCAAACAAGTTTCTGGTTGATCGTCGTTTCCTCGTCAGCGACCCGCGCCCAATTGTCATTCCGACGGGAGCGACCCGCGCGACCAGAGGAATCTCCCGTCGCAACGGCCCGTGACCCAGGTTCGCTGCCGCGGCAGGAGATTCCTCCACTCGCCTCCGGCTCGTTGCGGAACGACTTATTACCGGCTGCGCCGGGGTGAACGTGGGCATGCATGGCGCAGCAATTGACTGTCATTCTGGCGGGTGGCGGTCGAAGTAATCGACGATGCCAAGTGCGTACGCCTCCACCACGATCTGTTGGTTTTCCGGCTGCACGAGCCAGACGGCATCCGCGTCGTTCGAAAGGAATCCCGCCTCCACGATCGCCCCCGGCATCTCGCTGGGCGTTATCGAAGCTTCCTCCACCGCCGGCCCCGTCAACAGGTAGTGGGTCCCAGCGCCGAACTCGTAGCGTTCGATGTCGATTTCGGTATCCGGTCGTTCACCCCGACCGGTGCCTCCCATATCTGTTTCACGCATCGCGGCGTCTAACTGGCGATACATGCTGATCGCCAACTCCGCGTTTTGCTCGCCAAACTCGCGCTCAGCTGTGTAGAGAATCTCGTAACCGCGCGCATCGCGTTCATCGAAGCCATTGATGTGCAGTGAAATCAGGACATCGGCGCCTGCTTCATTGCAGACGTTGATCCGTGCTTGCAATTCGTCGCGGTCACCAGCCTGTTCGGGGTTGTCCGCGTCGAGCCGACGTTCGCCGTCGCCATTGACATCTTCATCGTAAATGTTCACCGCCGCGCCGGATGGACGGGTCAACACCACAAACATGTCAAGCGCCTCAAGTTCGGCTTTCAGCATGTAGGCCATCCCGAGGTTGAGTGCAGCTTCGTTCACAGTCGGCGGACCGTAGGGATTGTCGCCCTGGTCCGTGCGGTTCCAACCGGCGTCCCAACCGCCGTGACCGGGATCGATGCAAACGATCGGCTGGCCCTCGCCCCCAACCGGCTGTTCACGTGGTTCGGCGGCTCCGTCGTCATCGTCCTCGCCAGGCCGCGGATCGAGGATCGATGGCAGGGTTGCGCTCGGTGTCGGCGCCTCTGGCCGCCGGTCGTCGGAGAACGGACCGAACGGCAGGAAAGCGACGACCGCCATCAGCCCGAACAGGCCCAGACCGAAGACAAGCAATCGGCCATTTCCGGGCCGTTTCCGCCCGCCGGAGCCGGCCCCTTCGCCGGGCAGATCGGGGAGTCCGGAACCGCCGACATTGGCACCGGGCGCCACAGCATCCCGCCACCTTGTGCTGACATCCGGAGACGATTGGCGCAAAGAAGGCGCCGTGGCCGACGGCTCGTCGGTCACGACAGGTTGGTCGGCACGCCGCTCTGGAGTCGTCCCGGGGCGATCCTGATCCGACGCGGTTGGAAACCGGTATTCCCGGATCGTCCGCCGTTCCTCATCGGTCAGCCGCCGCTGGCCGGGGTCGGAACCGGCCGGGGTGGGATCAGTGTTTGCTTCTCGAGCTAGTCGAACGCGCTTGGCCTCTTCACGGGCTGCCGCGCGCCGCTTCTCCCGCTCCTGGCGTTCGTTAACGCTGCTCCAGCGCGATTCGGGATTGTTGCGGTCAGACATGCTGACGGTCTCGACGGTGAGGCGCAATCAGTCGAACGGTTCCGTTGTTGACCAGACCGTCACCGCGCAACGGTGAGCGATCGGCACATTCGGCCGAGACTTCGCGTGTATCGGTGGTGTGTAGTCTCCCGCACATCTCGATCGTTGCCAGCCTGTTTGTTCGCCATGGCGGATCTGCCGGGGAAGCCGTTTCCATAGGTAGAGGATAGGCGAAACGTCGCCCAATGAAAAATCCCGGATCAGCGCAGCCACACAATCACTGCTACGATTTCGCCACGAATGAGAAGACGACGGTCTGGCCAAGCCGCCCGATTTGCTGTCGGTCAAAATAGGGATCAAGGATGTCTGGCGCGACTACCACAGTGCCGGTGAAGGGCAGTCGGCAAAGACGAATATGGGCCGGTCGCACAGAGGCTCATCCCAACCAGGCCGGGCACACGGTGATTGCCCTGGCATTCCTCCGCGCTATCCGTCCTGATTCGAAGGGAAGAACCGTGCGTCCTCCGGCATCGAAGCGCCATTCCCTGTGGCGGCAATCGAGATCAGGCGGACATCGCCACTCCGTCGCCTCGACTGTGGTACATAGGACATCGACGAACTGAGCGTACCAGCAAGCCCGGGGAAACGCCGTGGGCATGGATGCGGAGAACGCCCCCGATGACCCATATCGACCAGCGCCAGCCGCGCGAGCAATCGCGGCATCTGCGGGAACAACCACCCGTCCCATTCCAACAGAACAGCAATCGGATCACGGGGCGGCGCGAAGTCGAACTCTACGTAACAACGTATACGACGCTCTTGCAAAGCTCCGGCGCGATCGGCGTATCCTCGCTTGAACCCGCTCACTTTACGGCCGGTTCATCGCTCCACGCCGGCGCCGAGGAACCGAAGCCCGATCTCAACGCCTTCCTCTACTCCGCGAATCGAATTCCGGCCTGCATTGTCGTGACACAGCACATTGTGCTCGGACAGACTCGCCACGGATTCGTGCGTGCCGGGTACGACCAGCTCGATGCCTGGGCGATGGTCTCGGCCCCCGGTCGCCGCCGCCGCTGGCACTGGAATGGGAGTGACATCCTCGCCGCGTACATCGCCTCCGCCTCCGATCTCGATGACCTGATCCCTTCGATAGTTGCCTATCAAATCGAGTGGAACAAGATGCACCACTTGCTCACGACCGTTCCGGAAACGCGAGAGATGATTTCCCAGGCAGCCGGCGGCAGTCAGCTCGAAGCCGGCCAACTCACGATCATCGGGGATGCTCTGCTTTTCGACGACTCTGACTGGGGACGGCTCAGCAGCGTCTGGGGTGACGATTTTTGGCCCAACCTGGATGCCGTCGCGACCGTCCGCAAGCGCATGGATCTGCGGATGCTCGGCGGCGCCTATCTCGGATATGGCCGGTCGGTTCGGGCGTGGTGGCGTCCAATCGAGACAGTGACAACCAAGCATGTGCTGCACGATCGACCAGTGTATTTCGTGTCGTCGAACACGCACAGCATCGCCAACACGCTCTCCGGCGTCGCCTATCGGCGGACACCGCAACTGAAACAATTCATTCGCGACACCGACCACTCGGAGATGCTCCCGGAGCTCCTGAAGATCGAAGCCGGTGAACAACGGGCATCGCTGGAGAACTTGCTCTATTTCGCCGCACGCCCCTACTTCTACGGTCCCGGCCGCGCGGCGGAGCGGGCCCAGCGCGAGGAGGAGGAGCAGTCCGTCGGCGTTCTCCACGTCGACCCGTCCGGGGCAGTCGATGTCGGTGTCCAGATCATCGATCTGTCGCGACTCGATCCGACGCAATTCGATTCACGCCTCGCCGGCTTCGACCCGCGAGATTCCAATGCGGTGATCATCAACATCAATTACCCGCTCGGCATGGCCGCCTACCACATCATGTCCCAAATCGGCATCGCCACCGATCAGCTCAAGGGCGTCTACGTGCTCGGCAAGGCCGCAACGCTCAATGGCAGAATCGGCGACATCATGCTTTCCGATGTCGTCTACGACGAACACTCCGGCAACACCTACTGGTTCGACAACTGCTTCGGCTACGAATCGGTCGCGCCCTACCTGATCTTCGGCGCGGCCCTGGACAACCAGAAGGCAGTCACGGTCAGGGGCACCTTCCTTCAGAACGAGGGCTATCTCGACTTCTACTACAGGGAGAATTACACCGTCGTCGAGATGGAGGCCGGGCCGTACCTGAGCGCCCTGTACGAGGATGTTTTCCTCGAACGGCATCCGACCAACGAAGCGATCAATCTCGCTCCGCTCTCCGGCCACCTCGATCTCGGCGTAATCCACTACGCGTCGGACACCCCATATACCAGGGCCCACACGCTCGGCGCGCGTGGCATGTCCTTCTACGGCATGGATTCAACGTACGCCTCGACGATTGCGATCCTCCAGCGCATCTTCACGCTTGAGCGGGAACGGGTGGAGAACCACACGTGACCCGGCCACACAGCGGGTTCGTGACACATTGGCCGGCGCCGTTCCAGGAGTGCGGCCCACCGGGCCACGTCAACAACGCCGTTTACCCTGATTACATCGAACAGGCGGCAATCGACCATGCCACGACAGGTTCGCCCGCCGGCCTCCAATCTGAAGCGGGTGCAGCTCTTGTCGCGGGTGGTCACGTGGCGGGGACTCAGAGTGCGATGAGCCATGCCCTTTTATTTCGAAGATGACGAATGAAACTTGTGCAGATCGGTGTCGGCAAGATGGGTCGCGCCTGGTTGAAGACGATCACCAGTTCCGATGTTGTCGAACTCGCCGGCATCGTCGAACCGGTCGCGGCGGCTCGCGAGTGGGCAATGAACGAGTACCGCCTGCCGCCCAAACAGTGCTTCGATTCCATTGAGAAGGCGCGGGAAAGCCTGGCGTGGGATGCCGCGGTCGTCGTCACGCCGCCGCCGCCGCATCGACCGATCGCGGAGCGATTGCTGCAAGCGGGAAAACATGTATTGCTGGAGAAACCGATGGCGACAACGATGGCGGACGCCCGGGCGCTGGTCGATATTGCGGCGGATACTGGCAAGATGTTGATGGTCGCCCAGAATTACCGGTTCCACGAGGCCTTCAACACCGTCCGCGCGCTGGTCGCAGCCGAGCGCATTGGCGCCGTGCGGGCGGTGACGATTCAGTTCCACAAGGACGCCCGCACGATGGGCGAGGGCGACTTTCGTTACGTAATGCGGCATCCCCTGCTGACGGACATGTCGATTCATCACTTCGACATGATCCGGGCGATGTTTGGCGCCAATGCCGCCCACGTCTACGCCCGGACCTGGCACGTGCCGGACGGCAACTTCGAGTTCCATGCCGCCGCTTCCGTGTTGATCACGATGGACGATGGCGTGGTGGTCTCCTACACCGGGAACTGGGCAGCCTACCTGCCGGAGACTTCGTGGAGCGGGGCCTGGGAGATCGTGGGCGAGCGGGGACGGATCGTGTGGGATGGAGGAGACTACACCGAGGCGCGAATCTCGGTTCAGGAGTGGGGCGAGGAGCCGCAGTCGTTTGCCATCGCGTCGCATGACAAAGGCGGGCTGCACGGGCTGCTCGAAGCCTTTGCCCGTGCGCTTGAGTCCGGGATTCCGCCGGAGACCTCGGCCGCCGACAACGTCAACAGCCTCGGCATCGTCTTCGCCGCGATCGAGTCGTCGGAAACCGGTCGTGTGGTGACTGTGAAGCGGTAAGTCAGTCCGGCACAGTCGCTAAATAGCCATTCGATCGGCAGGTTTGGCGCCCAATCGCCATTCCCAGGGACGCCTAAACTCCTGGAGGACGCAGAGACAAGAATTCTTGTGCGTCGGGATGCCCAGAAACGCTGGAATGGCCTCTATCGTCGCCATGACATCCAGGTACGCATTGCGTTCCCGGCATCCGGGCGCTATAGTCAGGTTCATGAACGCGTTGGCGCTATGCGCACCCACTGGCACGACCCAGCTCATGATCTCGATGTCGACTGCCGACACCGAGATTATGCGCCTGCCTGTCGCGCCGGGTGTTCGCTGACCGACCAACAAGGTCACAGACACGAAAACCGGAACGGCAGGCGGGGACGACAACGTCCCCGCTTTTTTTGATGCCTACATCAGTGGGAGGCGCCACCGTCAGGCGCCGGATCAGAGAACGCATCGAGCAACGTTGCTCCCGATCGGTCTCATGCCAGGTCAACCAGAGCGCGCTGAAGTTCGGCGGTAGTGTCGGTAGGCAGCGCCAGCTGGTACGGGAACAGGGGCCCCCAACCAATCAGGCGCCGTTTACCATCGGCGGCGCCTCAGGTACGGGCCCAGGAGCACAGGGATGATTGTTCTCAAGTTCGGCGGGACATCGGTCGGGAACGCCAGGCGCGTTCGCGAGGCCGCCCAGATAGCTCTCAGCCAGACTTCGCCACGCGTGGTCGTCGTCTCTGCCGCATCCGGTCAGACGAACTCCCTGCTCGAAGCGGCTCGGGCCGCATGTTGCGGCGACGGAGCATCTCGCGCCGAAGCCATGCGCCAGGTTCGCGAGCGGCACAACGAAATCCTCAACGGAATCGAATCCGAGTTGCAGCGAAAACTCGCCTGGAACATGGTGAATGAGGTCAACAATGTCCTCGATTCAACGCTCGACGAGGTCGAGTCGACTGGCGAACTCTCCGATGCGGCATCCGATCGGATCGTGTCAACCGGAGAGAAGTGCCTCGCCATCCTGATGGCGACCACGATGCGCGACATGGGGCACGAGGCTGAGGCGGTGTTCACCGATTCGATTATCGCCACCGATGGCCGCCACGGCGCGGCGCGGCCAGACCGGGCGAAAACCCGCGAGAATGCCGAACACCTGATTCAACCACTGCTCGATGCCGGGATTACGGTAGTCGCCACCGGATTCATCGGTTGCGGTCCGGACGGCGCCATAACTACGCTTGGGCGCGGCGGCTCCGACTACTCCGCCACCTTGCTGGGAGCCGCGCTCGATGCCGACGAGGTCCAAATCTGGACCGATGTGCCTGGAGTGCTTTCCGCCGATCCACGGGCGGTCGCGCTGGCCCAGGTCGTCCCCGAAATCAGCTACGACGAGGCTCAGGAACTGGCCCATTTCGGGGCCAAGGTGCTGCACCCACGCACGATTCGGCCAGCTGTGGCGCTCGATATCCCCGTGCGCATCCTCTCTACGTTCCTTCCAGACGAACCGGGGACAGTTGTGATGAGTGAAGCGCCAAGCGAGCGGATCAAGGCGGTGACGGCGCTGAAGGGACTGATCCTGATGACCCTCGACGTCCCAGAACTCGAGGATCTGGCGCCAGCCGCCTCGGCGGTGTTCCGCGTCATGCACGAGAGGTGCGTGGAAATACTGAACGTCTCCCAGTCATCATCGCGGCGACGCATGACGTACATTCTCGATGCCGTGACCGGCGGGTGCGCGAATCTGCAATCGCTGCTCGACACCGAACTCGACGATCTCGATGCGACGATCACCTGTCACGAGCACGTCGCCGTGCTGGCGGCCGTTGGATCGGGAGCCGCGGGGAAGGCGTCATCGCTGTCCCGGATGTTGACCGTGCTCAACCGGGAACGAATCCGAGTCTTGGCCATGAACCAGCAAACCAGCAATGTGGCAATGATTTCGGTCGTCCACGAAGACGATGCCGACCGCGCCGTAGCGGCATTGCACAATGCCTTCATTCGACCGGTCGTCGCGAGCTCACGATCGCGACGACGCCGCACCGACTTGCTCTCGGAATCGCTTCGAGTTGGTTGAGGACGCATGGATGGAGGGACGCGGACCTTGTGTTCGCCCGTTCCTGGTATAGGCATGCGGACGTTGTGTCCGCCTGTTCTGGTGTAGGGTTGCGGACCTTGCGTCCGCCCGTTCCTGGTATAGAAATGCGGACGTTGCGCTTGCCCCGCACCCATTCGAACAGCTCCAACCGCCGATGAAATGAGGAAGACCAACGTGGCTGATAAACGGATACCGGTGGCGATCCTTGGAGCGACGGGCAATGTCGGACAACGCTTCGTCCAATTGTTGGAAGATCATCCCTGGTTTCGGGTTGCGGAGTTGGTCGCCTCGGAGCGCTCGGCAGGCAAGTCATACCGCGAGGCGACCGACTGGCGACTCGGGCCGCGGATGCCGGCATCTGCCGCCGATCTCACTGTGCTCGACTACACCACAGACTTGCAGAGTCCTGTCGTCTTCTCCGGTCTACCCGGAGAGGTCGCCGGGGAAATCGAGCAGCGCCTGGCCAGGACCGGTCATGCTGTTCTCAGCAACACCTCGACACACCGCATGGAACCCGACGTGCCATTGCTGATACCCGAGGTCAACCCTGAACACTTTGCCGCGATCGCCGTGCAGAAAGCGAACCGAGGTTGGTCCGGTTTCATTGCGACCAATCCGAACTGCTCCACGATCCACCTGGTGCTGGCGCTTAAGCCGTTGCAGCGCGCGTTCGGCATCGACGGCGTCCTCGTCATGACGATGCAAGCAGTGTCAGGCGCCGGGTATCCCGGCGTGCCATCGCTTGACATGATCGACAATGTCGTCCCGTACATCGGTGGCGAAGAAGAAAAGATGCAGTCCGAGAGCCAGAAGCTGCTCGGCGGTTACTCAACGGGCGCTGGTTTTGACCCCGCCACCTTCGTGGTCAGCGCGCATTGCAACAGGGTCCCGGTCCGCGATGGGCACACCGAGTGCATCTCGGTCAGGCTCGGTGGATCGCCGTCGCTAGAAGACGTGATTGCCGCCTTCGAGTCGTTCCGGGGCAAGCCGCAGGAACTTGGGTTGCCAAGCGCCCCACCGCAACCGGTAATCGTCCGCCGCGAACTCAACCGGCCGCAACCGAGCTTCGATCGCGACGATGCGAACGGCATGGCCTCAATTGTTGGGCGCGTTCGCGAATGCCCGCTCTTGGGTACGAAATTCGTCGTTCTTGGGCACAACACAATCCGCGGCGCGGCCGGCGCCTCGATCCTCAACGCCGAGCTGTTCAAGGTCGAAGGCTTGCTGCCGGCCTAGACGCTGAGCCCAAGCCATTCGACGCGACGATCAACCTCTCGTATGTTGCATGCATGCGATTCATTGACTCTCAGCAGCGATCAATTGTGTATCGCCTCTGTCGGCGGTTTCCTCCGGTGTATCCGGACGACTACGTCGTAGCTGGGGCTAGAAGGTCATTTGCGTCACATCCGGATCAAGTTCAGCGTGCCGCACATGGCCTGAGCGTATATTCCACGATTGCGGCGGTGGTGGCTAACGCCGAGAAGTTTCCGCGGCTTGGAACGATTGTTGTGCGCTACCGGATTCCCAATCATACCCAACTGCAGGTGTTGCACCTGGTTGGACCTCCAGCGCATCTTACGGTTCTTGGAGACTTTGGGGAACTTCACTCATGCCTAGACACCTCGTGGAACCTGCGTATTGATACACTAGAGGAATGAAAAGGAGATATCAAATGACCACGTACACGCTTTGGGACGTTCAATCGAGCTCATTGCTCCTCGAGACCAGTGAACTCGGGGTCATCGCTGAGTCCACGGCCTCGTATGTCCTGGACAACGGTGAAGAGGCGTTGAACGATCTCTTGCTTGGAATTGAATCCGATGAGACGTCGTTGCCCCAGGAGCATTCAGGCCCACAGATCCTGAGCGCGTTGAAGCGCGAGCAGGCGAGTTGGAGGTCCGCCTGACCGCGCGTTCGGACCTCCGGCCAAATGGCGCAAGCGAGCAATTGATCGCCCAGCGCAACTGGGACCGCCGATCAGATTTCAACCGATTTCGTCGGTCGCCCGCTTTTGGGTACGAAATTCGTCGTTCTTGGGCACAACACAATCCGCGGCGCGGCCGGCGCCTCGATCCTCAACGCCGAGCTGTTCAAGGTTGAAGGATTGTTGCCACGCTAGAGCGCTTTGTGGAAACATCCACGTCACCACTTCGTATAGGGCCGCGGATGTGGTGTCCACCTCCCGACCTTGAACCCACGTCGATGACCAGGCAACCCGCATTTGAGGGCAACTCATGATGACCGTCCAGGTTCCCAATCTCATCGCCAGCGCGTTGCTGGGCGCCGCCAGCGGAATCCTCTCGCTCGTCGGGATCGCCACCGTGCTTGACGCAACGTCATCCAGTCAACGTCCGGATTTCGCCCGTTCGCCCTGGCTGAGACGAGCAATTGTCACGAGTGCGGCGGGTGAAATGTTCGCCAACGCATTCGTCGCATCCCTGCCGAGCCGGTCGAGCCCAGCGCCTTTGGCCGGAAGGATCGCCTTTGGCTCAGGCAGCGCCGCGCTGTTCGCGTCGAGCGTGAGGCGCCAAGTGGTGATCGCCAGTGTAGTTGGCGGGGCAACCGCCGCAATTTCTGCCAAGGCCGCATACGAAACACGGGCCGTGCTGATGAAACGCATCCCGGATCCAGTTGTCGGACTGGCCGAGAATGCGGTCGCCGCGGGTCTTGCCTGGACCGCGACCAGCTTGCAATGACGAAATCGCGATCCGGAATCCACCGGGGCGCCAGCTAGCGGTCTAGCTCGCCGGAATCGAACGGCTCGGCTATGAGCTCCTCCCAGCACGACTCCGGAATCTCCCACTCCGCGAACTCGATCGTTTGTTGGATCCGTTCCGGGCGGGTCATGCCAACGATGGTGTTCGCAATTCGTGAGTCCCGGAGTGAAAACTGGAGCGCCGCCGCCGCCAGCGGAACCCCGTGCCCGTCGCAAATGTCCTGATATCGAAACGCTTGCGCCACCGCATAGCTATCCGCGGCCCGGTATGCGTAGCGTGGGTACTGGGCAGGTCCCTTGGCGAGAATCCCGCTGCCGTACGGAGCGGCGTTGAGCACGGCAAGCCCTCGGTCATGGGCGATGGTGAGCAAGGGGTCGGCGGACCGGTTCAACAACGTGTACCGATTGTGGGTGATCACCGCATCGAACACGCCGGTCTCGACGTAGCGAATCTCAAGGTCGATCGGACCCGACGCCACCCCCAGATAGCCAATCAGACCCTCCTCCCGCAGCGCTTGCAGCACCTCGATCGGTCCATGGGGAGCCCAGGCAGCTTCCCACGTCGTGTTTTCGGCATCGTGCAGGAAGACCAGCTCAATCCGATCGACACCGAGCAACTCGAGGCTGCGGTCGAAGCGCCGCTTGACCATATCCCCGGAAAAATCACCGTCCGGACCGCATCCCGCCTTCGTTTGGAGGAAGGCCCCGGCTGGCAAACCACCGAGTTCCCTAAGGACAAGGCCGACGCGGCGCTCGCTCTCGCCGTCGCCATACCAGGCGGCGGTATCGATGTAATTGATGGGACTCTCGAGTGCGGCAAGCACAGTCGACTTTGCGTTCTCCTCGGTGACGTCATAATCCAAGGTCTCGGGCATGCTTCCGAGGGGCGCGCAGCCGATCGAAATCGCCGCGACATCGGCTGCGATTTTGCCGAGCGGACGGCGGTGCAACAAGGGGGTGGTCACAGGTCGTACTCCGTGATTCAGGCAATGGCGGACACTTCCACACAGTGCCCATTTGGTGAGGGGCATCATACCTGGAACTGGCGGATTGGACACTACTTCTCCCGTGTCCCGAGGGAAACGCTGATTCCGACGGCGTACTCTTATTCCGGGGCGCGTCGAACTCACAGCCGCGGCATCGGACCCAATGGATTGGATGTCGAGAAACGCGGCTGTCCCGAATCGAGAAGCGTGGTCGTGGCCAAGGGGCGACGGGTGGAGGAAACGGACAACGTTGTTGGGACACTCATGATTCCGTGGTGCACGTTGAATCCGTGTTTGGAAACCCCATTCTGGTCCCCGAAAAGGGACCAGAATGGGGCACACATGGCTGGCTCAGTGACAGACGTGGCTGTCCCGACCCGACGTTGTCGATGTGCGCTTGCCGTGGGAACGGGCTCCGGCGCCCGCCCAGCTCAGTCCCGGTCAGGTGCGCCGGGGCATGGCCCGACTTTTGGCCACCTTGGGGACGCCCGCCCACCCCAAACACGGGGAAAGCCGCCGGGACGACAGTTCGGACAATGCCCGGGCCGGTCCCCACGCTATCCTGTACAATGGCGCGCCTCTCCTTCCCCCGTTTCCGCGTCATAATGTCCACGATCTCGACCGCATCACGCCCGTCGCTGAGTGATCCGCTCACCGGGCCCATACGAGTTTGTCCAAACTAAAGTTAGACCAGTACATCGACTCGTCCGACGCGATCGGAAACCAGGGATCCTACCGGGCGATCCGTGAGTGGATCACGCCCTCGTCACACAACTGCTTGGGCGCCGGTCATCCGCACGGTGGTAAGATCGCGCTTTCTCGTAGCGGAGGGTCCAAACCAACCGTTTGACCGACTGCGACATTGACAGAGTGAAAGAGGTGGGCGTGGCAGCGGGCAGTAAGACGGTCCTGATCACCGGTGGCGCCGGGTTTATCGGCGCGAACCTCGCCAACCGGTTGCTAACGCGTGGTCACCGCGTCACGATCCTCGACGATTTCTCGCGACCAGGGATTGAGCGAAATGTGAGCTGGCTGCGAGGGCTTCATGGCGAATCGGTCAATGTCATGACCGGAAGCGTGACCGACCCGGCGATTTGCGGCGAGGCCGTGGGCCAGGCGGAGGTCGTTTATCACCTTGCCGGGCAGACCGCCGTCACAACCTCGGTCACCGACCCTCGCCGGGATTTCGAGATTAATGCCCTCGGCGCCTTTAACGTGCTCGAAGCCGCGCGCCACGCTGGCCACTCGCCGATCGTGGTCTATTCTTCGACCAACAAGGTTTACGGCGAGATGGAAGATGTGGCAACGGTCGAGGAATCTCACCGCTACGTCTACGCCGATCTCCCGAACGGCGTGGCCGAAACCCACCCGCTCGATTTTCACTCGCCATACGGTTGTTCCAAGGGCGCCGCCGATCAGTATATTCACGATTATGCCCGGATCTATGGGATTCCCACCGTTGTCTTTCGCCAATCCTGCATCTATGGTCCGCGCCAGATGGGTGTCGAGGATCAGGGCTGGCTTGCCTGGTTCGTGATTGCGCTCGTGACCGGGCGGCCAATAACGATCTACGGCAACGGCAAGCAGGTTCGCGACGTGCTCTACATCGACGACCTGCTCGACGCCTTCGAACTGGCGGTCGACCGGATCGAGGTCACCAGGGGAGAGGTCTACAACATTGGCGGCGGGATCGGAAACGCGATTTCAATCTGGTGGGATTTCAAACCGCTGATCGAATCGATCCTCGAACGACACATCCCCAACCCAACATTCGACAGCACACGCCCCGGGGACCAGCCGATCTTCGTGGCCAATGTATCCAAAGCGACGCGAGACTTCGGGTGGTCGCCACAGATCTCCGCTCGGGACGGACTGGGCCGCCTCGCCGAATGGGTGATCGCCAACCGCGATCTCTTCGCCCAGTAACACGGGCCGAGAGATGCGCATTCTTTTCACCCTCACCTATTACCGGCCCCATGTCAGCGGGTTGACGATGTATGTCGAGCGCCTGGCCGCGGCGCTGGTCGCGCGAGGACACGACGTGACGATCCTGACCTCGCGGCACGACGCCAGTCTGCCCCACGAGGACGTGGTCGACGGTGTGCGGGTGGTGCGGGCGCCGGTCGCCTTCAATGTGAGCAAGGGACCGGTGATGCCATCGCTGCCACTCCTGGCGCGACGGCTGATCGACGAGCACGACATCGTCAGCGGACATTTGCCGATGTTCGAGGCGGCGATGTTCGCGGCGCTCGGACGCACGATGCGCACGCCGACGATCCTCACCTATCACTGCGATCTTTTGTTGCCACCGGGAATGCTGAACCGCGCCGTCGAGGGAACCGTGTTTGCCTCCAATTGGTTGGCCGCGCGCCTCGTCAAAGGGATCGTGGCCTACACCAACGATTACGCCGCTCACTCGCGCTTGTTGCGCCAATTCATGCGCAAGATCACCGTAATCTCACCTCCGGTAGTGATGCCGGCCCCGTCTCCAGACGACGTTGCCCGGTTCCGGGAGCAACATCGTCTGGAGGGGAGGACGGTGATCGGGTTCGCGTCGCGTTTTGCGGCGGAAAAGGGAATCGAGCACCTGGTCGACGCCCTGCCGCCCTTGCTTGAGCGATTCCCCAACCTGAATGTGTTGTTCGCCGGTCCGAACCGCGAGGTGATCGGCGAGGAAGCCTATCGCGAACGCCTGCGGCCGAAAATCGAGGCGCTGGGTGAACGGTGGAAGTTCCTGGGGACGTTGGGTCCGGGAGAACTGCCAGCTTTCTATGCCTCTCTCGACGCCTTGTTGATGACCAGCGTGAATTCGACCGAATCGTTCGGGCTCGTCCAGGTCGAGGCGATGCTCTGCGGGACTCCTGTCGTCGCAACCAACCTCCCGGGCGTGCGCCAGCCGGTGACGGTCACCGGCATGGGCGAGATCGTCGCGATTGCCGATCCGGGGTCGCTAACCGAGGGCATCGCCAAAGTGCTCTCAATGCCCGAACGTTATCGCCGCACTCGTGAAGTCATCGAGCGCCTGTTCGACATCGAGGTCACCGTCTCCGCCTACGAACGACTGTTTGAGGAAGCGATAGCGAATGTCAACCGTTCGTAGGGGTCCACCAGGTGTCGACCCGTGTGATCGCCAGCGCTACACGCGTAGCGAGCGCAACGGCAAGGCACACGAATGGACCACTTGAGCGATTGGAGTCACGAGGAGCACGGTCGATCCTGATCCTCCCCGCATTTTGATGCAACGGAAAACCGGGATCGATGATCGATCCCAACATTCCGATGCGTCGTTATGGGGCGACCGTTACGCCGTCTTCGCGTACTCAATCGGGTTGTCATTGACCGTCAGCAGGAGTGGGCGTGAGCGGTTGTTGATGACGTTGGCGTCGACCACACACTTTCGGACGTTCGAAAGCGATGGAATTTCGTACATCACTTCAAGCAACACCTGCTCGATGGTGGTGCGGAGGCCGCGCGCGCCGGTCTTGCGCTCTTCGGCGTTGCGGGCTGTCGCCTCGAGCGCATCTTTGGTGAACACCAGTTCCACATCGTCCAGCGAGAAGAATTTCTGGTACTGCTTGACCACAGCATTGCGCGGTTCGGTCAGGATTCGCATCAGGTCACCATGAGTGAGGTGATCGAGCGCGACCGAGATTGGCATGCGACCGACGAATTCCGGGATCAATCCATACTTGAGCAGGTCGTCGTGGGAAAGCTGTCGAAGCGGATTCTCAACCTTTTCCGAGGCCTCGGCCCCAAACCCCATCGAACTCTGCTTGCCGACGCGCTTGGCGACGATTTCTTCCAAACCCTCGAATGCGCCACCGCAAATGAAGAGGATGTTCCGGGTGTCGATCTGGATGTATTCCTGATGCGGGTGCTTGCGTCCGCTTTGCGGCGGAACGTTGGCGATCGTGCCCTCGATGATCTTCAGCAGCGCCTGCTGCACGCCTTCGCCGGAGACATCGCGAGTGATGCTCGGGTTGTCCGATTTGCGGGCGATCTTGTCGATTTCGTCGATATAGATGATGCCGTGCTGCGCGCGGGCGACATCGCCCGCCGACTGAATCAGGCGCAGCAGGATGTTCTCGACATCTTCTCCAACGTACCCGGCTTCGGTCAGGGCAGTAGCATCGGCGATCGAGAACGGCACATCGAGCAACTTCGCCAGGGTCTGGGCGAGCAGGGTCTTGCCGCAACCGGTCGGACCAACGAGCAGGATGTTGCTCTTCTGGAGCTCCACATCCTCGTCGGAGTCGAACCCGGACTGGATTCGCTTGAAGTGATTGTAAACAGCAACCGAAAGGATTTTCTTGGCATTGTCCTGCCCGATAACGTACAGATTCAATTGCTCGTAAAGTTCTTTCGGTGTCGGAATCTTCGAGATGCCGATCTCGGTTCGTGGCGCCGCGGGCTCTTCCTCTTCAATGATCTCGCGGCAAAGCTGCACGCACTCATCGCAGATGTAAACCTGGTTAGGTCCCGCGATCAGGCGCCTGACTTCCTCTTGACCCTTGTTGCAAAATGAGCACCGATAATGCACCAATTCACCTCGTCGTTCTACATGTGTGGCGATTCACCGCCAGTGGCCGGCGAATCCACGAGTTTCTGATATTGACAAAGTGGCGCGAAGACGCCAAGCGGTTCCGGCCCTCCCTCGCTGGGCCAGGTCACTTGTCTGACGATCCGTTGCCGATCATCGACGGCGCCATGGCCACCAGAGCTGGTGTCAACACCTCATCGACCAGTCCGTACGTCTTGGCGTCTTCGCCTGTCAGGTAGTAGTCACGCTGGGTGTCGGCCTTGACCTTGTCGAAAGGTTGACCGGTGTGCTCGGCCAGGATTTCGGTGAGCTTGGTGGTGAGGGTCAGCGTTTCGCGAGCGGCAATCTCGATATCGGGAACATTGCCGCGGAAACCGGCTGAGCCCTGGTGAATCATGATCCTGGCGTTGGGCAATGCGTAGCGCTTGCCTGGCGCGCCGGCCGCCAACAGGACAGCGGCCATGCTGGCGCACATCCCGACGCAATATGTGCGAACATCGGGCCGGATCATGCGCATCGTGTCGTAGATCGCGAGACCGGCGTAGACCTCGCCGCCTGGCGAATTGAGGTAGATGCTGATGTCGGCTTCCGAATCGTCATGATCGAGAAAGAGCAATTGCGCCACCAGCAGGTTGGCAATCTGGCTATCGATCGGTGTGCCGAGAAAGATGATGCGGTCCTTGAGCAACCGCGAGTAAATGTCGAATGCTCGCTCGCCGCGATTGGTGCTTTCGACCACCATCGGCACCAGATTTTCGATCTTCGGGATTTCCATTCCGTCGTGGCCTTTTTGCACTAAGGGCAGCGCGGTCAGTTACGCACAAGACCCTGCTACCCGCGGACCTTTGGTCGCATGTTGCTCATCGTCGCGATGACTGAAGCAATCACGACCGCGGCGCCTGTCCGTTCATGTTCCCATGATAATCCCCGGTGTCGAATCCCACACCTGGTCAAACGGATGAATCTGGGGATCGTACTCGTAAATGGTAGCACCGCGACCGCCTGAATGCGCGGTTTCGGCGCCCGATCAACACCCTTCGCAGATCAGGGCCCATGGCTCATTCATGACCCTGGTCATCGCGATCGTCAGGGGGCGATCACCTTGGCCACGAAGTCGCCGTGTGATGGAGTCAACATCTCCTGCCAGGCCCCGGCGACGAATAACCACTGAACCGGCGCCCAACTTGCGTAATCGCGCCTTGAGCAAACGTTCGTTCCATGGCGCCGAGTCGACAATCCTGAATGATCGGGCGAACGGCGAGGAAACCGGCGACTCCGACACCAGAAACCCGATCCAGTCGTCGATTTTCATCGCCCCAACCGTTCGCGCCAGGTCTTCCACCAGCCCGGACCGGGTCACCGCCGGATTGGGATCGAGCAGGATGCTGCCTGCCTCCGGCATCCGGACCATGACGGACTCTCCTTCCACGGGATGAAGTTGATGGATAGTCGCGCCGCCAATCACGGTCGCCGCACGGTCTGATTTGGCGAGATGAGGCGACCACAGCACTGTTTCCTTCAAATCCGTGCCGACGGCGATCGCCTCGAACTCCCATTGGGCCGGAATCCGATCGCGATCGAGTCCCGGCGCGCACTTGATGCCGACTGCTCGGGCGCCACTGGCTAACGCCAAACACCATTCCAGCGGCGGGTCGCTTTCCCCCGCCGTCATCCGGCCGCGTTCCGAGCGCCGAGCGGGATCGATGAACACAGCCGCTTGGTCGCCAACGGCAACGCCCCGAACATCGGCTTCAACGAAATCAACCCGGTCGTGGAGTCCCTGCGCCGCGGCATTGCTCCTGGCCATTGCCAGGTGCAGTGGATCACGATCGACGGCGGTCAACGAGGCTTGGGGAACTCCGGCCGCGATCGCAAGCAGGTCGCCGCCAATTCCACAGCATAGGTCGACGATCTCGAAGAACTCGCGATACCGCCCAGCTCGCCAGGTGGCGATTGATTCCGACGTTGCCTGCTCGAGACCGTCCCGCGTGAACCACATTCCGTCTGCCCGGTTGAACTTGACGCGACCCCGGATGCGGAGACCGTGCATGGTCATCGCCGCGCTAACCAGCGCGGCAGGATACATCTTGCGCAGTTGGGTCGCAACTGCTATCGAGGTCGCCAGAGTCGCGGAGAGATCGCCCAACTCCGCCAGGAGTCGCTCGCCATCCGGTGATTGGAGATCCACTAGCTGTTCGATGGTGACCATTGTCGTTTCGAAACCAGGCGCTGATCGTTCGCTGCCAGTTGGGGGAAATGATCGGCCCCGCAAGTGATGTCGTCATACGATGCGGCTCGACAATGGGGCTATCATTGGATCAGGCAGGGGCCTTTGTGGTAGGAGAATTGCTTCCCGCGCCTTGTCGACAGTCCGCGGTCAACTGCCTCGTGTGACGACGAAGGACTATCGCTCGTCGTCCTCAGCGGCAACCTCGTCGGCGGGCGACTCGGGGGCGATCGTGCTCTTGGAGCCTCCGTTTATGTTCGCTGGCGCGTGGAACCCGGCATTGACAGCGTCTTCCTCGCTTGCGAAATACCATTCGGCGGTCGTGCTCGCGTATGAGCCGCTCTCTGATGTGTGATACAGCATGGATTCCGCATTGCCCTTGATCGGGTAACCCTCGGGCGCCTCATTGGCGCCATCCCCCTGAACCGCGCCGGCGTACCCTTCGGACTGGTCAGCGTCTGCGGAGAGATCTGTCGTCTCGGCGCTCTTACCCTGGTCGTGAACAACGGCGCCATCGACTTCGACGATTTCTGGATCTGGTCCCGACTCCGGCTCCGGCACGACATACCCATTGAGCACCGCGCCGTGGCCATCGGTTGCGATCTCGATCAGGCGTTCGGTCAGCTTGCGCTGGAAGAGCTCGTTGCGAAGCATGTTCTTGAAGTAATCGCTTTGATAGAGCTTGGCCATTCGGTCAGACTGATCCGAAACGATCGGATCACCGTCATTGCCTGTTCCGGTGATGCGATCAATCTCGCCGTTGATTTCCTCGTCAGTGACTTCCACGGCCTCCTGTTTCGCAACTTCCTGGAGGAAGAGCGAACTGCGGAGACGCCGCACGGCCTCAGGCCGAAGATCATCCTTGAGGTCGTCTTCAGTCTTTGCCTGCAGTCGCAAGTAACCTTCCCACGGAGTGTTGCTTCGCTGCAGGTCTTCCTTGAGATGGTTGATCCGGTGCTCGACCTCGTCCTCGACCATCACCGCCGGAGGATCGATCTCAGCTTGCTCGGCCATGGCGTCGATGATCTGGTTTACGACACCAGTTCGGCCATCGGTGGTCTTGCCGATGTGAATATCGTTGCGAATCTGCATCCGCAAATGTTCCAGCGACTCGGCTTCATTGACCTTCGCAAACTCGTCGTCCAGCGGCACAAGGTCACGCTGTTTGAGCCCCTTCAGGTTGACGGTATATGAGAGCGACTTGCCCCGGATCGTCGGATCGGTCGTCTGGTCGTCCTCGTCGAACGCGAGATCGAATGATTCGCTATCGCCAACGTTCATCTCTTCGATTTTCTCGCGAAGCTGGGTGAGCAAGTTGGTCTCGCCGAGGACGAAGAGTGCATCCGTCACCGGCGCCTGGAATGGCGTATCGCCAGACATCACCTCGTAGTCAATGGTGACCTGGTCGCCCTCGTGGGGCGTGCGGGCTTCTTCTGGATCGATCCACTCGCTCTGCGACTTGCGCAGCCGATCGAGCACCCCCTCGACCTCCGCATCGTCAACCGCGGCATCAACCGGCTCGATCCGAACGCTGGCGTAATCCTTGACGCCAATCACCGGGTAGACCGGCACGGTCACCACAAAATTAACCGGCTCAAGATCGTTGATCTCGACGCTGGGCTCGCCCACTGGAGTGATGCTTTCCTGCTCCAGCGCCTGGCGATAAAGCTTGTCCATCACCTCATCGGCGGCCTCGCGAAGAAAGACATCGCGGCCATAAAAACGCTCGATCACATTGCGTGGCGCCTTGCCCTTGCGGAATCCGGGCATCTGTATATCCTTGGCGACCTTGCGATAGGCCTTTGTCATCGCCTCGGCGAACTCGACCTCATCGGCTGTGATGTCCAGCACCACGAGGCTCGCGGGCTGCCGCTCCACACTCAGTTTCACGCTAAATGCGTCCCTTCTATTGTCAATCGTCGCCTTGTTTCGAAGCTTGAGCGCTAGCGGCATCACTCCATAAATTGCCAAAGGGCCGTCATCGCGGTCAGTAGTCCTTGGCCCGATCACGATCGAGAGAGCCGTCCGCTCTCGGCGTCACAGCGCTCAACACGAGGTCCGGTCCACCCTCCGATCGCGTGTGTGAACGAAGGGCCGTTCACCGCTTTCCGCGTCCAAATGAGCACGACAAAAGCGCCGCATTGACAGAACATTGACAGCGCCCAAGTATACCATCCGGATCCGTCCGCGTCGTTCGATGTCGCCTCGCCATTATGGGACGTGGTCCGGAGCGACGGCGCCCCGCGGGTCACAAATTATGATCTCGCGCGGGAGTCGCTGATCGTCCTGCCTGACCGATCCGAACGTACGTACCGATTGTCACGGACACTCCATGATGTTACTGTGCGTACACACCTCACATGTCAGTGCCGCATTTGTGGGAGCGCCTGGCGGCGGGACACAACATGTACGGACGATCTTTGCATGATCGGGTCAAAGTGGTGATAATCAGGACGAGTCGAATTGGCGGCCCGTTGACTCGGCGGAGAGTGTGTCGGCAACGGTTGACCGTTCCGCCTCCCGGGTGGGACGCAAATCGCTACCCTGGATTGAATGCACGCGTCGCCCTCCTCTTGAGCGGCGACGCGCATGGTTTCGTGTTCCGAATGGACCGATACCGGCACTGGATGGAGTGACGGCATGATCGGAAGACCGCCAACGAACGGGATGAATGACCTTGGGAGCAACAACATGATCGGTCTTCACAAGATTCTTCCACCCGATTCGAAGGTTATGGGTCGACGTCGATTACCTGGGAAGGAAGGAACGGTGAAAACCGCTTCGGCGATGCCGTCGGCGCCAGCATGGATTCGCACTCTCGCGCTTTCGGGTATTCTGGCGGGTAGCCTCCTCTTCCCGATCTTCCAGTCGGCCCAGGCCGATGGCTCAATCACGACTGATGTTGCCGGCACTGCAACTTCGGGCCTGAGCATCACCGTCGACACGGAAGAGCAACTGACCGGCCTGACCGCGATCGTTGTCAGCGGCGAGGAAAACGCAAACCTCCGGGCCGCGCCCTCGGAAGAATCCGAATCGCTCGCCACAGTGCCGGATGGGGAGGTAATCGATCTTCGGGTTGACCAGTTCGACACGATCCTCGATGCCAATGGCATTCGCTGGTGGCCCGTTTCGGACGATGGCATAAATGGCTGGATGTCGGGCGATCTCCTGACTCAAGCGACGACCGCCGACGGCGTTATCATCTCCTCAAGCCTGGTCCCATTCGACTTTGCCGAACAGGCAACCGCTCATTCAACGGCTCGAGTCTTCGGCAACGGCCAAAACGTCAATGTCCGTGCCGAGCCTTCTGGCGTCAGCCCTATCCTGACCAAAGCCGCCGATGGCGAGGTCGTCAGCCTCCGCATCGATCTGGTTGATGCCGCCTACGACGATCAGGGCGCCCGTTGGTGGCCCGTCACTGTTGATGGCATCGAAGGCTGGATCTTGGGCCTCCACCTCACTGGCAGCGACGGCGAGCCAACATCTTCGCCAGATTCCGCGTCCGTGGCGGTCGCAACGGACCCGCCTGCGCCCGAATCGACCTTGGCCCCGGTCGATGGAGCAGTTTCCGGATTCGATGCTGGTGAGTTCCTCCAGGTCTTCACAGGCGATGGCTCCAGCGCCAATGTCCGGGAATCGGGCTCTCTCACCTCCGTGATCGTCGGTCGGTTCGCCGACGGCGAGGTAGTACGGGTCGTCAGCGGTCCAGTCTCCATGGACTCAAGCACGGCGGGATGGTACGAAGTCACCAACAACAATGCCACCGGATTCGTGGACGGCGACCTCCTGATCGCCTCAGTCGAGGCCATCGCGACGACCGCGGCGGAGCCGACCGAACCGCCACGCTCCGAGATGGAAGAAGCAACGATCGCCGCCGCTGTGCAGGTCACGGAACCTGCGACCCAGGAAGTTACGGAGGAACCCACTGCCGCGCCAGCGGTTACCGCCGAGCCTGAGCCCACTGCCGCGCCAGCCGTTACCGCCGAGCCTGAACCTCCTGAAGCGGTGGGGACCGGATTCATCTATCCGATTGAGAACTACCGCCGAACCCAGGCGTTCGGGTGCAGCAACCTCGGCTTCTATACCTTCAATGCGGAATTCGGATGCCCGTTGCACGATGGCCTCGATCTGGCTGCCCCGTCCGGGACCTCGTTGCTCGCCAGTGCGGGCGGCACGGTGGTCACGGCGGGCTGGTGCAACTGTGGGCTCGGCTATTACGTGGAAATCGACCACGGCGACGGAATCCATACACTCTACGGTCACATGGCTTCGCAACCATTCGTCTCCGCCGGGCAAACGGTCAACCAGGGCGACGTGATCGGCCCGCTTGGCAGCACCGGCATCTCAACTGGACCGCACGTCCACTTCATGGTCACGGTCAATGGCGAGCCGCGGAATCCGGATAATTACCTCCCGTAGTCGCAAACCCTGATCGCCATCTTCATCTCAAGGAACGGACCTCGGTGGCCACCGAGGTCTGTTCCTCTTGACGTGTTCGGTCGCGCATGGTTTCTGCACCGATCGTCGCGGATGCTATGATCACGACCACGATGCTCGTGCGAAGAGTGGCGCTCTCGATCGATGCCCAGGTTCCATAGCGACAGTTCCCGAGACAGTTGGGAGACTTCACCTGAATGTCAGAATCCGTAGAACTCACCGCCCCAATTGACGATGAATCCGCGCCGTACTTCTCCGACGATGCGCTGGCCTTCGTTGCCGACTTGCACCGCACGTTCAATCCGCGGCGACTCGAACTGCTCGTGGAGCGCAACTCTCGCCAGCAACAGTTGCTCAAAGGCACACCGCTCGGATTCCTCGATCAGACGGCGGACGTACGACACGGCAACTGGCGGGTTGCCTCGGCGCCGCCCGACCTCAACGATCGGCGCACCGAAATTACCGGACCTTGCGACCGCAAGATGGTGATCAATGCCTTGAATTCGGGCGCCAGGGTCTTCATGGCTGACCTTGAAGACGCCTCGTCGCCCACCTGGTTCAATGTCACCGATGGGCAGCGTAATCTTGCCGACGCCGTTCGCCGCTCAATTGCCTTTCAAAATCCCGATGGCCGCAAATATGCGCTCAACGAAACCACCGCCACGCTCCTGGTGCGACCGCGAGGATGGCACCTCAACGAGCGCCACATCCTGATCGATGGTGAGGAAGCATCGGGCAGCCTCGTCGATTTCGGGATCTACTTCTTCAACAATGCCCGCGAGCTGCTCGAACGGGACAGTGGTCCGTACTTTTACCTTCCCAAGTTGGAAAGCCGCCTGGAGGCCCGCCTCTGGAACGATGTCTTCACCCGGGCCCAGGCGATGCTGGGCATCCCCCACGGCTCGATCCGCGCCACGGTGCTGATCGAAACGCTCCCGGCCGTGTTCGAAATGGAAGAGATCCTCTTCGAATTGCGCGACCACGCCGCCGGACTCAACGCCGGTCGTTGGGATTACATCTTCAGCGCGATCAAAACATACCGGAATGCGCCGGACAAAGTGCTTCCGGATCGCGCCCAGGTCACGATGGCGGCGCCGTTCATGAGCGCCTACGCCCGCCTGCTGGTTCACACCTGCCACAAGCGCGGCGCCCACGCGATCGGCGGGATGGCCGCTTTCATACCGTCGCGGCACGACGAACAGGACAATGCGATGGCTTTCGCCAAGGTCCACGAGGACAAGAAGCGGGAGGCCTCCCTCGGGTTCGACGGCACGTGGGTCGCCCATCCTGGACTGGTGCCGGTCGCGATCGAGGAGTTCGACGCGGTGCTCGGCGCCCGTCCCCACCAGAAAGATACGAGCCCAGACCGGGACCCCAGGATCAGCGGCCCCGAACTGCTCGACTTCACGATCGACAAGGGAGAGATAACCGAAGCTGGGTTGCGCGCAAATATCAGTGTCGCCCTTCAATACATCGATTCGTGGCTCAACGGCATCGGCGCGGCCGCGATCAACAACCTGATGGAGGACGCCGCAACCGCCGAAATTTCACGCGCCCAGGTTTGGCAGTGGATCAGGCACACGCAATCCACCACCGAGGGCCAGGACATCACGCTCAACTACTACGGCCAGATTCGTGACGAAGAACTCGGGAAGCTCGGCGGAGTCGACAAGAGCCGCTATGGACACGCGGCGGCGATTCTCGACGAACTCATTTACGAGGACACGTTCATCCCGTTCCTGACCCTTCTCGCCTACAGGCACCTCGATTAGGGTGTGCCCGCAAGCTCGATACGCGGACCAACGAATCGGTCTCGGAGGGAAGGCCGATGGACCATGAAGCACATCTCGGCCACCTGTTATGGCCGGCCTTTGCCAACCGGCCACTACCATTGTGAACGAGCACATTTGCCGGCGGTTGTGAGCGGCGTCTCTCGTCCTGGAAAACCGGTTGCATGACAGTCAAACGCATAATCTCCGACATTAACGAAATTCCCGAAGAGGATGCCGTCCACCTGCTTGGCGGTCTCTTCGAGCACTCGCCCTGGATCGTGCGTGAAACGTGGCGGGGAGCGCCGTTCGCATCCGTCAAAACGCTCCACGACGCATTGTGCGACACCCTTGATGCCGCCTCGGAGGCTCGCCAAATCGCACTGATCCGGGCCCATCCCGATCTGGTTGGCCCGGCCTCGAACTCCGGGACGCTGACTCCAGAATCGACCGGAGAACAGCAAGCGGCGGGATTGGGACCCGGCAATCTCTCGGCGGAGGATGTGGAGACATTCCGTCGCTTGAACGGTGAATACCGGGAGCGATTCGGGTTTCCGTTCGTGATCTGCGCGCGAGATAATGGAAAAGCCAGCATCCTTGCCGGTTTCGCAACGCGATTGCAGCATGATCGGGACACCGAACGTCTCACCGCGCTTGCGGAAATCAAGCGGATCGCCTGGCGCCGCCTCACCGATCTTGTAGACAATGATCCAACTGTCGGCAGCCAGTGAGACTGGAGGGTGCGGCAAGCTGAACGAGTACGAGATCAGTTACGGCAAGATGAGGGTGCCGGTGTACCGGATTTTCGCTCGCCCGCTCAAGGGCGTGATGCCGGTTCCGGAGTCGCCATTCCTCGGTCGCGAGAACTGCCTGTTTGCCGCCGAGGTCGATATCGAGGTCTTCGGCGACGAGTTTCTTCCCGCCTATACGGTTGGGGACAACGCGATGGTCGTCGCCACGGACTCGATGAAGAACATAATCATCCGCCAGGCGCTCGATTTCGCCGGATGCACGATCGAGGGCTATCTCCAAGCGATCGGCGCCCATTTTATCGCCAACTACGTGCAGGTTCACGACATCCGGCTTGCAGTTCGCGAGTTGCCGTTTCCGCCAGCGCTGGTCCCGGATGGCGACGGCGGATTCGTTGAGAGCAAGGACCTTCATCTTGGCAGCGGCCGCACCGATTACGCAACCGCGCGGCTCGACATGAGGCGAGTCAATGGCGCCTCGCGCATCGTCTCCCACGAGTCGGGTCGAATTGGCATGAAGCTGTTCAAAATTACCGGCAGCGCCTTCACGAGCTTCGTTCGAGACGAGTACACCACCCTGCCCGATCGCCGGGATCGACCCTTGTACATCTTTTTGGATGTCTACTGGACATACAACGATGTTAACGACGCCTTTGCCGAGCATCCTCACCGGTACGTTCCCGCCGAACAGGTTCACGACATCTGCGCCACCGTCTTCGCGGAATTCGTCAGCGAATCGATTCAACATCTGGTGCACGAGATCGGCAAGCGCCTGCTCGAGCGATTCCCGCAACTTGCCGAGATTCGGTTCTCCGCCCAAAACCGCACGCGCGATCCGTTCCACGCATCCGAGGACAATCCGGAGGTGAAGGTCTACAGTGATCCCTTCCCTGCCTACGGCACGATCACGCTACGGCTGACGCGAGCAGCACATGTCGTTGAGGAGCCGATGCAATGGGACGGCTAACGACGCACGTCCTCGATACGGCCCAAGGGATTCCGGCAGTTGGCGTGATGGTCGTCCTGACGAGGATCCGCGGCGGTACCCGGACTGAACTCGGATCGGCGATCACGATCCATGATGGGCGAATCGATCGCCCGCTGCTCGAGGGCGACGATTTGGTCGCTGGCGCCTACGAACTGGACTTCAATATCGCACGGTACTTCGAGAATCAGCCGCTCGAACTATCCAGTCCACCGTTTCTCGACATCGTGACAATCCGGTTCACCATTGCCAACGCCGATCAGAATTACCACATCCCGCTGCTCGTCTCGCCGTGGGCGTACTCGACGTATCGCGGAAATTGAGACGCCAGTGAGTTTCGTAGGGGAGGACCTGTGTGTCCTCCCGTTGACATTGGGCCATTTACGATAGCGGGGCAGGTCGAGACGAGGTCGACCCTTGCGACAATCTGGAGTTGATCCCTCATGCCTTCAACTCGCGAATATGCCCGGCAGCTCATGGAACGTTGCGATGTCCTCGCCGTCCACACGATGGACGAGGGCCGCATCACCCGACCCTACGGCACAACCGCCCTCGCCAACGCCCGGACCCAGCTCACGGAATGGATGCGGGACGCCGGCATGTCCACACGGGTCGACAATATCGGGAACCTGTTCGGGCGCTACGACGCCGACCCGGCGGCGACCGACCCAAAGACCTTCCTGATCGGCGGGCACGTTGATTCCGTGGTCGATGCCGGACGGTACGACGGCATACTTGGCATCCTCAGCGGCATCGCGGCCGTGCGGCGCCTGCTGGATGCGAAAACCAGACTTCTGTTCGCGATCGAGGTCGTGGCCTTCGCCGACGAAGAGGGGAACAGGTTCCACACGTCGTTCCTCGGCTCCAGTCCGGCCGCCGGGCTCTGGGACCACTCGTGGCTCACGCTCAAGGACGATGACGGCGTCACTCTCGAGGAAGCAATCAGGCGCAGCGGCGGCGATCCCGACGCGCTCGCTGGCGATGCCCTCAATCCCGCATCGCTTCTCGGTTTCATCGAAGTCCACATCGAGCAGGGTCCTGTCCTCCAGGATCGCGACCAGCCCGTGGCCGCGGTTTCGAGCATCACCGGCAGCGACCGCGCCACGATCTTGCTCCACGGCATGGCCGGGCACGCCGGAACCGTGCCGATGACCCTGCGCCGGGACGCGCTTGTGGGCGCCGCCGAGTTGGTGCTGGCGATTGAGCAGATCGGCCGCTCGGTTCCCGATTTGGTGGCGACGGTCGGTAAGCTCGACGTCGAGCCCGGCGCCAGCAATGTGATCGCGGGCCGCATCGAACTCACCTTGGATTTACGCCATCCCGATCCCAAGGCTCGATCATTGGCCAATCTCGATGTTCGCGACAGGCTTCAGGAGATCGTTTCCAGGCGGGGGCTCGTTTCGGAATGGATTGACTCTCCGGGCTTTTCGGATACCGCCTGCGATCCCACCCTTACCGATCTTCTCCGCGATGCGATCGCCGCCGAGGGCTCCGAACCAATATCCCTGTTCAGCAGCGCCGGACACGACGCGATCACGCTGGCCACGATCACCCCGGTGACGATGATGTTCGTGCGGTGCATGAACGGCATCAGCCACAACCCGGCCGAACTGATCGTCGAGGACGATATCGAGGTCGCGCTGCGCGTCCTCAACCGGTTCCTTGTGACGGTTGCGCAGAGGTAGGGTTAACCCTCCCTGCAATCGTGGGTCAGCCGCGTTGCCGATCTCACAATTGCGCTGCATGCTGGTTACAGAATTGCGGGCCGGTGTCGTGGCGTAGCGGTATGGTGAATCGATGAAACAAGATATCACGTGTCCGACACTCTGCATCAGCCCCGGAGTGCCGTGCCTCCCCTGGCGAGCGGAAGACGCCGCGCGCATCCACCGAATGATTGTGAAGCCTGCACTCGTCGCCGTCACGATTGCGCTGCTGGCGGCGACCTTGCTGCTTGGCGGTCGATCGCTGGCGCCGTTCGTGACTGTCGGTGGCATCGGCAATTCCGCCCACTTTGCCATGACGTCAGAACGAGCAGCGGAGGAACGGGAACTCCAGGCGGAAGTCGACCGACTGCTTGCCAGCTTCGAGTCGTCCACCTTCGTCAAGTCGTCATCAACCAACGAACTTCCGTAATCTCCGGAATTCCGGTTGTACAATTGACGGGATTGCATCCGGCTGTCCTTTGCGTCGAACCGGGAGTCCAGAATCACATGCCGCGATACGATTTGCTTGTCCGTGGTGGCGAAGTCGTCACCGGAGCGGATCTTCAGCTTGTCGATTTCGGCGTCGTCGACGGCACGTTCGTCGAAATCGGTCCCGGCCTGGTCGACTCCGCCGTCAAAACGATCGATGCCACAGGCGCGATCGTGATGCCCGGCGGAGTCGACCCCCACGTCCATTTCAACGAACCGGGCCGAACCGATTGGGAAGGATGGTCAACGGGGAGTAGGGCGCTGATCGCCGGTGGCGTCACGACCTGCATCGAGATGCCGCTCAATGCTTCCCCACCAACCCTCGACCGAACTTCCTTCGACGCCAAGGTCGCGGCCGCCACCGGCAAATCCCAGGTCGACTTCGCGCTTTGGGGCGGACTCACGCCGGACAACGTGGCCAATCTCTCGGAACTCGCCAAATCGGGTGTGGTCGGCTTCAAGGCATTCATGTCGCGCTCCGGAACGGACGATTTCCGGCATTCCGGGGACGACACGCTCCTGCACGGCATGACATTCGCCGCATCGGTCGGATTGCCGGTGGCGGTGCATGCGGAGAACGACGCGATCACCAGCGAATGGGCCGATCGCGCCCGCGCCGCCGGCCGCACCACCATGCGCGACTACCTCGATAGCCGGCCGGTTGCCGCCGAAACAGAGGCGATTGGCCGGGCAATCGCGATCGCCGAGCAAACCGGTTGCTCGTTGCACATCGTCCACGTCAGCAGCGGGCAGGGCGTGACGCTCGTGACCGAGGCTCGCGCTCGCGGAGTCGATGTGACGTGCGAAACGTGTCCTCACTACCTCGTGTTTACCGGAGAAGACGCGGAATGCATTGGCCCGTCGGCGAAGTGCGCCCCACCCCTTCGCGACCCGGAGACGCGTGAGTCGCTTTGGGACTGCCTGGTCCAGGGCGAGATCGACTTCGTCGCCTCCGATCATTCGCCGGCGCCTCCGGAGATGAAGGCCGGCGACGATTTGTTCGCGATCTGGGGCGGAATCAGCGGTTGCCAGCACCAGTTGCCCGTGATCCTCACGATCGGCCCCGAGCGTGGCCTGGACCTTCCGGACGTTGCCCGCTTAACCTCCACCATTGCCGCCAGGCGGTTCCGTCTCCCGAACAAGGGCGAAATCGCAATCGGCTACGACGCGGATTTCAGCATCGTCTCTTCGCGCCAATCGGCGCCGATTTCGCACTCGGCGATCCAGTACCAGCATCCCCGTTCGATCTGGGACAACACCCCCGTCGATCACGAAGTCCGGGTTTGCGTGCGGCGAGGTCACGTGGTTATCGGCGATGGCGTCGTTACCGAAAGTTTACCTTCAGGGAAGTTCGTGCGGCCGGACCTGACCAAGGGCGGAGGATCGTTCGCCAACGTCAATAGGTGTCAGTAATCGCGTTGTCAATATGTGCGACGTGCGACAATCTAGCCGACTTGCCAGGTCGTGTTCGGCGGATTGAGCCGGCGCCTGGTTTCGGGAGCCGTACATGCGCCGCACATGGCAGACGTACTATCAACCCACGACGCTGGACGAAGCCCTCAACCTGCTTGCGGAGATCGGGGCCGAGACACGGATCGTCGCCGGTGGCACCGACCTCGTCGTCGAACTTTCCCGCGACATCAAGCCAACATCCACATTGATCGACATCACTCGCATTGAAGCTCTCGATGGCATCGCCGAGGTCGATGAGACGATCGTGCTCGGCGGCTTGACAACCCACAACGATGTCATTGCCTCCCCTCTCTGCGTCGACCACGCATTGCCCCTGGCCCAGGCCTGTCTCGAAATTGGAGCGCCGCAGTTGCGATCCCGCGCCACAGTCGCCGGAAACGTCGTCACCGCGTCTCCGGCCAACGACACGATTACGGCGCTAATTGCGCTGGACGCCTCGATCGCACTCGCCAGCATTCGTGGGGCGCGACAGGTGAAGCTTTCCGCCTTTTATCCCGGATTCCGCCAAACAGTGATGCAACCGGATGAATTGCTTCTCGGCATAACCATTCCCAAGATGCGGCGCGGCGAACGTGGACTCTTCGTCAAGCTCGGGCTCCGCCAGGCTCAGGCGATCTCGGTGATCCATTTCGCGATCGTGGTTGATTTCGACGGCGACCTCATCGGCGCTGCCCGAATCGCGTATGGATGCCTCGCGCCGACGGTGGTGCGCGGACCGAACACCGAGTCGTACCTCACCGGAAAGCAACTCACCTCCGAAGTCTGCGCCGAAGCGGGCCGCATCGCCCTCTCCGATGTCTCGCCGATCGGAGACATCCGCGGTAGCGCGGAATACAGGAAACGTGTGCTCGGACGGCTGGTGACAGATGCGCTTATGCGGATCGCCAGCGACATGCAGGCCGATGGATATCCCAGTCCTCCCGTGCTGCTTGAGCACGACGTCTCGCGGCCTGGCATTTTCCCGGCGGTCGGTCCGTTGACCTCAATCGAAACGATTGTCAATGGGGCGGTCGTCTCATGGCCGAACGAGGCAACACGCAAGACTCTCCTCGACGCCCTCCGCGAGGACGCGGGTCTTACCGGCGCCAAGGAAGGTTGCGCCGAGGGCGAATGTGGCGCCTGTACAGTCTGGCTCGATGGCCAGGCCGTGATGTCCTGTCTCGTCCCCGCCGCCCAGGCGCATGGTTCGCGCATTACGACCATCGAGGGCCTTGGCCCACACCATCGCGGAAGTGACGGGCTGCATCCACTGCAACAGGCGTTCATCGACCAGGCCGCCGTCCAATGCGGCTACTGCATTCCGGGCATGATCATGGCCGGAGCGAAACTTCTGGACGAACAACCAGCTCCCACGCCACACAACGTGCAGGTCGCGCTAAGCGGCAACATCTGCCGCTGTACTGGCTACCGCAAGATCCTGGCCGCGGTGAGTCAAGCCGCCGGTCACGCAACGTGAGCGTCGTGGTCAATGACGCACCCGCGATCATCGGCGAATCCCATGCCCGGCCAGACGCTCTCGGCAAGGTCACCGGGGTGACCGATTACCCGGCCGACCGGATTCGCGCCGGTATGCTGCACGCGGCGGTTGCGTTCGCACACCGGCCCCGGGCCCGCGTCCTGAAAATCGACTTCCGCTCCACGGAGTCCCTATTGGGCGTCGTTGCCGTACTCACGGGGGAAGACGTGCCGTTGAACGCTTTCGGACTGATCGAGCCCGACCAGCCGGTGCTGGTGGCGATCGGCGACGAGGTCCGGTTCAGCGGCGACAAGATTGCGCTCGTTGTCGCCGAAACACTCGATGCCGCCCTGGCGGGAGTCGAGGCGCTGAACGTCACATACGAGGACCTGCCGCCGGTGCTCGATCCGGAGCTGGCGATGCTCCCGGAATCGCCGCTTGTGCACGGTGGCCGCAACTCGAACATCCTGCTCCACGTTCCCATCCGCAAAGGCGATGTCGATCGCGCTTTCGCCGATGCCGATCTCATCGTCGAAGGCGAATTCTCGACGAACCGGCAGGAACACGCCTTTATCCAGCCCGAGGCTGGTGTCGCCTGGGTCCAACCAGATGGCAGGCTGGTCATCGAAACGGCGGGGCAATGGCTCCACGAGGATCGACGCCAGATTGCCGCCGTCCTTGCGCTTGCCGAAGATGACGTGATCGTTCGATACAACGCAATTGGAGGGGCATTCGGCGGTCGCGAGGATCTCTCGATCCAGCACGTCCTGGCGCTGGCCGCCTGGAATTTGCGCGATCGTTTTCCTGGCCGCAAGGTCGCGCTGCAGTGGACGCGCGAGCAGTCGATGATCGGTCATCACAAACGGCACCCAATGCGAATCCGTTGCACGTGGGTGGCGAAGCGGGATGGCACGATAACGGGTGTTCGATCACGAATCGTCGCCGATGGCGGGGCGTACGCCTCCACCTCGGCGGAGGTGCTGAAGTGCGCCTCGATCTTCGCGACCGGTTGTTACGACATTCCGAATATCCATACTGACAGCTACGTGACCTACACCAACAACATCCCAAGCGGCGCGTTCCGGGGGTTCGGGGCTCCCCAGGCCCAGTTTGCCGCGGAGTCGATGGTGACCAGAATCGCCCACGCGCTGGGACTCGATCCCGTCATGGTCAGGCGTCGCAACATTTACCGAGAAGGCAGTCTCGAGCCCACCCAACAGCCGTTGCCGCCCGGTGTTTCGGCGCTGCCGGTACTCGAGGCCGCGGTTGCCGAAGCCAGCATCCGTTTCCCCGCTCTCCAGCGGGAACTTTTGGCTCCGCACATTCGCCGTGGGTATGGCGTCGCCTCGGGCATCAAGAATGTCGGTTATTCGTTCGGGTATCCGGACAACGCCACCGCTACCGTCGAGTTAATCGGCCGCGGCGAAATCGAGCGGGCGATCGTCCGCGTCGGCGCCGCGGAAGTCGGTCAGGGATCGCATCTTGCGATGCGGCAGATCGCGGCTGGTGCACTCGGGATAGCGACTTCGCGAATCGAGATGGTCACGGACGATAGCGACAAAGCCCCGAGTGCGGGATCGGCCTCCGCTTCACGCATGACGCTGCTCGGGGGAGGCGCGGTCCACGCCGCGGCACGTGATGCGCTGGACCGTTACCGGAACAGCGAAGAACAGCATGTAGTCGCCACCGCCAACTTCCGGCCGCCCGCGACCACCCCGTTAAACCCCACAACCGGGGCCGGTCGACCCAACTTTTGCTATGGCTACGCATCCCAGGCCGTCGCCGTCGATGTCAACACCCTCACCGGAATCGTTACGGTGCGGACGATCATCAGCGCCCACGATGTTGGCAAGGCGATTAACCGACAACAAGTGGAGGGTCAGATCGAAGGGTGCCTCGCCCAGGCATTGGGCTACACATTATTGGAGAATTTCATCGTCCGCGATGGGCGCGTGTTGACGCCGCACTTCAGCACATATCTGCTGCCGACCTCGCTCGACATGCCGGTGGACGTGGCGCCGGTGATTCTTGAGTTGGCCGATCCCAACGGCCCGTTCGGGGCGCGGGGAATGGCGGAGATGCCGCTGGTTCCGTTCGCCGCCTCAGTAGCGGCCGCGATCCACGACGCGACCGGCGTCTGGCTTAGCGACCTGCCATTCACCCCGGAACGGATCCTCGCCGCGTTGATTGCCCAGGAATCTGCGCAGGAAACGCCTACCTTTGCAGAACTATAGGAACTCGTCCTGATTGAATTCAGGCACGCGTCGCCTCCGAGAGAGACGGTCCGGTGTTGTCACTCCAAATCTGTCTCGTCGTCTTGAGCTTGTGAAAACTTTTGTTTGTCGCCAGCGCAGATTCCTCGGGATGACTGCGTGGTCTACGCCCGCACGATCACCTTCCCGCCGCGGGCCACAATCAGCACCTCGCGAGTGGACCGCCGGAACTGGACCTCGACATCCGGCACAAGGTCGACGACATGGATGTCCGTGAACACCACCGTCGCTGGACCGGCGATCACATCGATCCGCCTGATCGCGGGCCACAATGTCAGCATTGCCCAAGGCCGCTCCTGCGCTCCCGGAATGGTCATTTGCCACACATCGGACCCTGGCAATGCGAACGGCGCCAAGGTTGCGCTCACACCGAGACAGGTGGCGATGCTCTCGACGGCATTCTGGTCGTATGGCACAGTCTGGATCCGAGGGCTTCGGGACCGTCCCTCGACCGCTCCCTTGGCTTGTTGTTCGTCACTCACCAGCGCTGCATCCAGACGATTCGCGTTCCCGTGCCGTGGGTATACTGACGTGTCCGAAAAGCGGACCGCACGTTGGTCATTGTCGCCATCCATCGCATGGAGTATCGCATGTCCGCCACCGACGCTTCGGGACCATCTGGAGTCGCCGGCGCCAGCCTCCGCAACAGATCGGAGATCATGACCGATACTCCCGAACCGCCTATCGATAGTTCAACCGCCGAGCAACTCGCCGCCGAGGGCGACCACGAATTCGGGCCGAGCGCTTCCTGGACCGACGTGACGTTGCAAGACGTGTATGACGCACGTACGAGGATTTCGCCGTATCTGGGGCGCACTCCGATGTTGACGTCCCGAACGCTCAGCGCGATGACTGGAACAGACCTCGGGATGAAAGCCGAGCTCTTTCAGCGAACCGGCTCATTCAAGTCCCGCGGCGCCCTCAATGCGGCGTTGTTGCTGACGCCAGAACAGAAGGAACGCGGCCTGATCACCATTTCTGCCGGGAATCACGGTCAGGGGCTCGCCTTCGCCGGCTCGATCATCGGGACCAAGACGGTGGTTTTCATGCCAAGGACGGCGGTCCCCACCAAGATCGAGGCGATCCGCAACTACGGCGCCGAGATTCACCTGACCGACTCGATGTCGGATGTGTTCGAGAAGATGGACGCCTATCGGATCGAACATAACCTGACGTTCGTCTCGCCGTTCGATGACGCGTCGATCATCTCTGGCCAAGGCACGGTCGGCCTGGAAATTCTCGAAGATATGCCCGACGTCGGGAACATCATTGTCCAGGCTGGCGGCGGCGGCATCCTCGCCGGTGTTGCGCTTGCGGTGAAGAACCTCCGTCCGGATGTGCGGGTGGTTGGGGTCGAGCCCAAAGGGGCCAACACAGTCCGCAAGAGTCTTGATTCCGGAAAGCCGGAGCGCACCGGAACAATCGAGACCATTGCCGATGGTTTGGCCGCGCCATTCGCCGGCGAGTTGACCCAGGCAATAATTTCGCATTATGTCGATGATGTAATCCTGCTCGAAGAAGATGAGATCGTCAACGCCCTGCGCTTGATCATCGAACGCGTGAAGGTCGTGGTGGAACCGGCTGGCGCCGCCTCACTCGCCGGTTTGCTCTCGGGCAGGACAGGCGCCAAACCGGGCAGCAAGACCGTAGTGATCCTCACCGGCGGCAACGTCGATCGCGAAAAGCTCAAGAGTTTGCTGTAGCATCCAGTTCGTGCGGGAGAGTCCAGGCATCGTCCCCGTCCAAGCTTCGCCGGTCACCGTGATAGTGCCGACCATGAATGCCGGAGCGGGACCAGTAATGAACAGGTAATCGCCAGGAGCCAGCGAATACCACATCGTCGAGGAGCCGGGAAAGAGCCCTCCCGCACCGTCAATGGGACTTCCGTTATGGAGAATCCTGATCACATACATTCTGTCGTTCTGGAAGAACACGTTTAGCCCCAGCGGGACTTCGAGATGCCACGGGTTGAGCCGGTCGTTTTCGAGCCTAATGTATCCTGGTCCGCCGGGGATCGGTGTCGCGACCTCATTCGCTGGCGAATGAACGAGTGCGCCGCGCTTGACCGCTTTGAGCGATGGCAGGCGTGTGGCCTGCGGGTTCATTGACCCAACGTTGTAGACGAATGCTGTCCAGTCCCACGCGCCCTCACGATCCAGGACAAATGTCGCTTCGTATTCTGCTGGATTGTCCAGAAGCTGGGCGATTTCGGTAACCGAATCGTCGGAATCGACATGGCTAACGGTGAAGACCACGATCGCATTCTCGACTTCGCGATCTGCCCGCCCCATATGCAGCACCTTAAAGTGGACGACGGTTTCCTCGCCCGCGACGACCGACGATAGCGGTTCGTCGAGGACAACCACCGCCCATCCGATCTCGAACGCATCATCGTCGCTTGTAGGCGTTGCTTCGTTGGCGCCGCCGCCAGGCACAGGCATGGCAATAATCGCTAGTGCAACGAACGCGATACGCAGACAATGCGTCACGGATGATCCCAGCATGACTCACCGGCCCTGCACATCGAGAACAAGTTCGTAGCTGTCATCGAGCTTCGACGGCATCATTTTCGCCTGCCGCCTGCTCCAATCCTTCGTCTCCTGGTGGCCGATAGGTAATCGACGAGGCCCTTTGCATGGCCGTGAGCGTCTCCTCAACCGTCAGCAAGACAGTCGACTGCAACGAGCTCAATGCTCCCCCCGCGCTGATCGCGATCGCCGTGGCAGCCATTGAGACGTTATCTGGCGCCTCCCACAAGTTGTATGCGTCGTGATCGCCGAATGCATACCAGAAACCGTGCATCGTTCCGCCGACCGCTTCGATGTACTACTTCGCTGCCGCTCGGCGATCCTCAGGATTCTTGATGAGCTTCGCCCAGGTTTCGGGCGTGTAGCTGAAACGCGTCAGGTATAACGGCATCAGACTTGCTCCTTCCGCACAAAACTGTCGCTCCGACGATTGGCGGCCCATCGCCGGGACGCTCCCATCGCACGCCGCCGCGCTGCCTCAGCCAACCCTCCCACATCGCCAACGATGAACGTCGACATGCGGTTTATACCGCCCGGGAGTGTGCGCACAGTTCTCGGCGGGCAACCACGAAACACGGGAACGCCGCCCGCCCACCCGGTAGTCGCCACATTGTTCGCCGCGTTCGCGACGATCTGCAGAAGCCTCGAGCGCATGAGTCGCTCCAACGCCGATCCCTCGCCGCGTCGCGCGCCGACGATCAGCTCACGCTCGGACAATCCACCTCCTTGCTTCAGTACTCCGCGGGACGAGGCCTGGTTCCCGGCGAGTTCGTCATAGCGGAGTTGATGAGGCGTCCTCGTTCTCGTACAGGGAAGAGCGGCGCGCCGTCACGATCATCTCAATCTCGTCGGGAGGCATCCCCAATGAAAGCAGCATGTGATCGACACATTCCAGGCCGGCCTCGAACTCCGGCTGGATAATCTCGTCGGCGCCAGCGTCCTTCAGGACCTGGACCTCATTCCGTGATATGGCGCGGGTGATGATGGTGATTTCAGGATTGAGCACGTGCGCGCGACGGATAGTGGCGCGCGCGGCCACAAGGTCCGAAACCGTGACCACCAGGACCGTTGACTGCGTGATCCCCGCCCGAATCAGCAACGCGTCGGCGCCCGCATCGCCGTAGAAAGCCTGAACCCCGCGTTCTCGAAGTTCCCGCACGACGACCGGGTTAATTTCGATCACGGTATACGGGATATCGTGATCGTCAAGCACATCGCCAAGCACCGCTCCGACTCGCCCATATCCGCACAGCACCACTTCGTTGGCCTGGCCAGCGGCAGCCATCTCATCGCCAACCTCGGCGGTTTCCTTCCACTGCACGCCGGGAAGTCGCCTGGAGAGCGAAAGGAGAGACGGGCTGAACTGAAGCAACGTGGGAGAGATCAGGATCGATGCCAGGGCCACGGCCAGAATCAGGCCATACTGATCCCTGTCGATGATGCCATCGGCAAGGCCAACGCTGGCCAGTACGAAGCTGAATTCGCCCATCTGCGCGAGCAAGGCAGCGGTGTAGGTGCTGGTCCGATAATTTGCGCCGGCAGCGAGCAACGCCCCTCCCGTGATCAGCAATTTGCTGATCACGAGCGTTGCCAGGAGGCCAAGGACCAGCACGATGTGATCGAGTACAAACCATGGCTCCAGCAGCATCCCCACCGACACGAAGAACAGCGTCGCGAATAAGTCGCGGAGCGGAATGACCTCGGCCAGGATCTGGCCATCGAACTCCGATTCGGAGACGACCAGGCCCGCCAGGAACGCGCCCAGCGCGAGCGACAGGCCGGCCACCTCGCTCAACAGGGCCGTGCCCAGGGCCATGAAGACAATCGTGACAAGGAAGAGCTCTCTCGATTCGAAGCGAGCGACGGCGTAAAGCACTGGCGGAGCCAGTTTCGTCCCAACCACTACGACGAGGGCAAGGGCAATTGCGGCAGTCGTCAGCGACCACAGCAGCGACCGCCAGACGTTCTCGTTTTCATCGGCCAGCACCGGCATGATCGCGATGATCGGCACGAGCGCCAAATCCTGGACGATGCCGATGCCGAGCGCCGTTCGCGCATGTGGGCTGTTGGCTTCGCCTCGCGAGGCCGAAAGCTTGAGGAGCACGATCGTGCTGGAAATCGCGAAACAGCCGCCGAGCACCGCGGACGCCTGCCAGGACCAACCAATCGCCAATCCGGCGAACGTCCCAACCGCCAGTGTCAGCGGGATTTGAAAACCACCGGTAAAGATCGCCACCCGCCACACATGCCTGAGATCCGAGAAGGACAGTTCCACGCCAATCGTAAACATCAGAAACGCGACGCCAAGACTAGCCAGGGTTTCGACATTTGCGATGTTCGCCACCAAACCGGGCGTGTTTGGCCCAATCAGGATTCCGGCAATGATGTAGCCGATCAGCACGGGCTGACCGAGACGCTGAGCCACTGCGCCGCCGAGGAGCGCTGCGCCCAGGGCGATCACCAGGTCGACGATCAGGCGGTAATCTTCCATCAGCCTCCAACATCGATCACGATGCCGACAATTGCGGCTTTCCCAGCATCCCTCATTCTTCGGGAAGTTCACGCGATCGGACTATCGTATCCTTCCATGGACTGTACCAGCTACGCCGTCGATTGCCCTGCCGCCCACGACGCGCGGCGCTTGACGTCGACGCCCCAGGCGTGAGACAACAGGAGACACAACCGAAGATGGCGATGACGAGGACCGTGCCTCGACACGTTGCGGTACAGCGAACCGCGTTGCTGAGAAGCGGCCCGCAACCCGATCCACGATGACCTCTGAGCCGCGCCCTGAACCTGTCGATCGACGCGACAGCGATAGGAGGCGCCGGAGCCCCCGTTACCAGGCACGACTGACGACCACACCAGGGTGGCTCCGGATGCGCCGCCGCGTCGATCAGTCATGGAGGCAATCGCCGCGAGGCGGATGCGAACCAGGGTGGAACCACGAGACCGCACGCGCTCCTCGTCCCTCGGATGACGATGGGCGCGATGTTGTTTAAGAGGAGGTCCTCCATGACTGGTCCATCCCCGCCGAGCCGCTACTACATCACCACGTCGATCCCCTACGTCAATGGCACGCCCCACATCGGATTTTCGCTCGAGGTGATCCAGTGCGATGCTCTGGCGAGGTTCCATCGCCTGATCGGCGACGATACCCGCTACCACACCGGAACCGATGAGAACGCTCTGACGAACCTTCAAGCGGCCGACAAGGAGGGTGAGCCGATCCAGCAGCTCGTCGACCGCAACGCCGAGCGTTTCCGAGGCATCCGCGAGCCGCTCAATCTCTCTACCGACATCTTCTTCCGGACAAGCACCGATCCGCTGCATGTCCCCGGCGCCCAAAAATTCTGGCGTGCAATCGACGCCGCCGGCGACATCTATTCTCGCGAATACCAGGGTCTCTACTGCGTCAGGTGCGAGCGGTTTTACAAGCCAGAAGAATTGATCGACGGCGTGTGTCCGATTCACGAGACGCCGCCTGAACCGGTGGACGAAGTCAACTACTTCTTTCGCCTCTCCCGCTACGGCGACAAGCTCGCCGAACTGATTCGGTCGAACACGTTGCTCGTGCAACCAGAACACCGCCGCGAGGAAATGCTGTCGTTCATTGACGGCGGGCTTGAGGACATCAGCATCTCACGCCAGGCACAGCGTGGGCGCGGTTGGGGCGTGCCCGTTCCGGACGATCCGGAGCAAGTGATGTACGTCTGGGTCGATGCCCTCAGCAACTACATCACCGCCCTCGATTACGCAAACCAGGGGCCAGATTACGAACGCTACTGGACGAACAATCCGAATCGCGTCCACGTCGTCGGCAAGGACATCATCCGCTTTCATGTCGTCTACTGGCCGGCGTTCTTGCTCTCGGCCAACCTGCCGCTGCCAACCGAGATCGATGTCCACGAGTTCCTGACTGTGGATGGAGAGAGGATCAGCAAGAGCCGGGGCAACACCATTGATCCGGTCGAGATCGCCACGCTGTACTCGCTCGATGCGCTCCGCTATTGGCTGCTGCGCGAAATGCCACGAACCAGCGACGGAAACTTCTCCCACGAGCGGCTGATCTCGCGCTTCAACGAGGACCTCGGCAACGACCTCGGCAACCTCGTCAATCGCGCGGTGAGCATGCTGCACAGGTATCGCGGCGGGACCGTGCCGGCCGTGGCGCCGGCGACCGAACGGGAGTCGCCCCTGGCGCAGGTCGCCGACGGCCTGGATCGACGTGTGCAGAAATCGTTCGACGCCTTCGACTTCCGCCAGGCGATCGCGGCGATTTGGGAACTGGTCACGACCGCCAACAAGTACATTGACAACACCAAGCCTTGGGAAATCGCCAAAACCGCAATCAATGGTGACGAATCGGCCGATGACAAACTCAACATTGTCCTTGCCGACCTGATCGAGACGATCCGCTTGCTGGCGGTTCACCTCTCACCGTTCATTCCTGATGGCGCCGCCAGGATCGCCGCCCAGGTTGGCTTCGAATTGAGTGAGGTCGCTGACGGCGCGGCATCCTCCCGCACATGGAACGCCTCGCTCGCGGGTCAAACACTGCCGAAGGCTTCGCCGATCTTCCCAAGAATCGATGTTGAGGCCGAGGTTGTCGTCGCGGACCGATAACTCGGACGGATCCATAGGCCCGCACTGGGCCGTTCTGGGAGTGTCGCGCGGATCCAACACTGGTTGGACAATCCTGGTGATTCCGGCATGATTCGATTGTCTGCTTCGACAGGCATGTGCTCCGTGATGTCACCAGGATCAGCAGGTGGCGAACGATCGCGAATAGAGGAAAGTTCATGGCGACAAGCGACTTCGAAATCCTGGACGAGCGATTCGGTACGTGCATCAAGAGCTCGGCAAGCGTCGAGAAGCTCTTTGAGGGATGCCGTTGGGCGGAAGGACCGGCCTGGTTCCCGATGATGCGTTCGGTGATCTGGAGCGATATCCCGAACGACCGGATGATGCGCTGGGACGAGGCGACCGGCCTCACCGGGGTCTTCCGACATCCCGCCGGGTACACCAACGGCAATACTGTCGATCGCCAAGGACGGCTGGTCAGTTGCGAACATGGCAATCGCCGCGTGACGCGGACCGAGCACGACGGCTCGATCACGCTCATTGCCGACCATTACAAAGGCAAGAAGCTGAACAGCCCAAATGATGTCGTCGTCAACTCGGATGGTTCGATTTGGTTCACCGACCCACCGTACGGCATCGAATCCAACTACGAAGGGCACAGGAGCGAGATCGAGCAGGACGGAAACTACGTCTACCGCTTCGATCCATCGACCGGCGAGCTCCGAGTCGTCGCCGATGATTTCGATCGGCCAAATGGGCTCGCCTTTACGCCGGACGAAACGCGGCTTGTCGTGTCCGACACCGGCAGCGTGAGCCCAAAGCACATCCGCATGTTCAACGTTTCGGCGACCGGGACGCTGTCCGGCGGTGACGTCCTCGCCGAATGCACGGTCGGCGGCTTCGATGGCTTCCGGTTTGACGACGCGGGACGCATCTGGTCAAGCGCCGGCGACGGCGTGCACTGCATCGATAACGACGGATCGCTGATCGGCAAGATCCTCGTTCCCGAGGGCGTCGCCAACGTTGTCTTCGGCGGAGCGAAGCGGAACCGGCTGTTCATCTGCGGCACGACGTCGCTCTACTCCGTTTTGCTCCCGGTTCAGGGCGCCCGGACGTTCTAGCTTCCCATCTCTGGTACAGGATTTGGGTGAATGCTCGCCCAACCCAAACATTCGTAAGGGCGGACGTCGATCGACGTCCGCCATCAGGTTCCTTTTTTGGGTCCAGTCGATCGTGTTGTCCGCCCGTGACGCGCCAACCTCTGCGTGCCGCTCTCATTCGTCCGAATGTCGCATCAACGTTGACTGTAACTACAACTGTAGGTATGATGAGATGGTCGAATTCGAGTGGGACGAAGACAAGCGACTCGTCAACATCGAAAAGCACGATGCTGACTTTCAACTTGTCGACCTGTTGTTCGATGGTCGGCCCACATTCACACTAGAGACTAGTCGGAACGACGAAGTTCGGTTCGTCACAACATCGGCTCACGACGGACGTTTCTACACAGTTGTTTGGACGTGGCGCGGCTCCGTGGTTCGAATCATTTCACTCAGGAGGGCTCGAAATGCAGAAAAGCGAGAATATCGCGCGATATACGGCTGAAGAATTGCGCGAATTGAGGAATCGAGGAGAGAGCCAAACGGACTGGGCCCGCTTCGACGCAATGACGGAAGAAGAGCTTGAAGCGGCGATCGCCTCCGATCCCGATGAGGCTGGGTGGGAATACGATTGGGATAACGTGGTCGTCGGTATTCCCGGACCAAAGGAGCAGATCACGCTTCGGATCGATCAGGATGTCGTCGAGTGGTTCAAGGGCACGGGCAAGGGTTACCAAACCCGGATGAACGCGGTCCTCAAGAGCTACGTGGAGGCGCGGCAGCGTTCATAACATGGTGGACGACCAAGCCGCCCCTCGTGGAGGGACGGCCTGGCGCCCTTCAACGGCGGTGATGATGATCGCTCACATTGACCCTAGTCGTCCCCGACCACGGGTGTCGCCCCATCGGCCACTGGCGTCGCGGCGTCCGCAACCGGTGTTCCTCCCGGCACGCAGTCGACGACCATGCCGCCAGGCGTCTGTTCCGTAACGTTGGTGGGATCGATCTCGCCGGGACCCGGGTAGACAATCTCCATCCCCGTGCCACCGATGATTCCGCGTTGCTCCAACGACTCCAGGAACGCGCCGACCGAATCGAACAGCGCCGGCGCGAACGCGACATCGTTTGGCGGCCGCGTGCCGAGCGTGTAGTTTGCCAACACCCGGTGCTCGGCTTCTTCGGCTGCGTACTGGAAGCTCACCTTGACCAGGTCTGGCCGCATCATTTCGGTGAACACAGCCATGGCCGCGATCTGTGCCGCGATCTCCGCAGCTTCCTGCTCGACCACGGCCCCGAAGAACGCATCGAAGCTGGTCAGGAACTCGGGGGGAATCGTGAATGTGTCGACCAGCGGCGCGCCGCCCGCGGCCTCGAACGCGTCCAGATGGAACTGCTCCTGCGCTCGCGCCGCTTCGACGATCGCGATCACCGGCTCCGGCCAGGCCCGGTCGAAATTGCCTTCGCTGTTGCTGCGGAGTCCCTCGCCGAGGAAGGTGACGCCGAATCGCTCGGTGGTCGCCGTGATGTCGAGCACGTCCTGAACGGTGTCGGATTGGGCCGCGTTCGAACGAAGGAAGGCGCTTTGGGCGACGGTGAAGCCAACCGCGCCGACGCCAACGCCTTTCAACATCGTGCGTCTGGAGATTGGAAAAGCGATCTGTGAAGCAAATGCTGTCATGACGTGAATTCTCCTGTTCATTGACGGGCGCACGCGCTAGGGCTCCAGGTTGGTGACTCCGGTCGTGTCGATTTCGCCCGGTCCGGGGTAGGAAATCTCCGTACCGTCGCCACCGATGAATCCCAGGTCCATAAGCGCCGCCGCCGCCTGGCCAACACTGGTGAAGAGCGCTTTCTCGAAGGCGACGTCGTTGGGGACGCCCGAAATGGCCCCGGCCTCGATTGCGAAGAAGCGAGCCCCGGCGCGATGCTCGGCCTCGACGGCGCCGATTTGCAGCGCGAGCTTCGCCAAGTCGGCGTTGCCCTGGATCGCGAATTCCTGGGCCGCGGCGGTGTACGCCGCGATGAAGGCTTCTTCCAGGCTGATCAGGGTGGTAAAGAACATGCCGACGTTTGTCAGGAGGTCCGGGTCCGGTACGGTGAACGTCATGGTAAGGGGTTCGGCGCCAGCGCCGGTCAGGACATCGAAATGCGCCTGCTCGGCCGCGCGGGCGGCAGTGAGCGTGCCGACAGCATCGGGGTTGAGCGGAAATTCTCCCCGCTCGGAGGCTGCCAGCGCTTCGCCAAGCAACGTGACGGCAAACGCTTCCGCGGTTGCGGCGATGTCGATGATCTCTTGAACGGTCTCACAACTCGAGCCCTGGAGCATCATCGCGCGATTGGACGAGGTGGCTCCGGTGAATGCTGTAACGGTCTCGGCCGGTTGGAACGATGTCATGGGTGGAATCTCCTTCCACCGGCTGTCAGGCAGCCAGCGGATTGGATGGCGGCAACGGCCACGGCCCGCGGAAATATCCGCGCATCGTGATCGCCGTCGTTGGCAATGCGTGCGATGCCAGGACGAATCACATGCCGAAGGCGGCCATAAGTTCGCTCGCGGACACTTCGACCGCCTCGGCGGCCTTGTCGACCACGGCGGTCATCCCGTAGAACTCGTGCGTCACGCCTTCATAGAAGTGCATGCTCACCTCAATTCCCGCGGCTTCGAGCGCTTCGGCGTAGACCCTTCCCTGGCTCTGCAGCGGATCGATTTCCGCCAGGATTATCGTCGCTGGCGGAATTCCGCTCAGATCTTCCGCGTCGAGCGGCGAAGCGTACGGGTTGGCCGCGTCCTCCGGAGTCGACAGGTAAAAGCCGCCGAACCAGTCCAGCGCCGCGGCATTGAGCGGCGCGGCGTTGGCGAACTGCTCAATCGATTCGAGCGACTCGCCGGTCGGCGCAAATGTGACCAACGGATAGACGAGCAACTGGTGAATCGGCATTAGGCCGCCCTCATCGCGAGCGCGCAGGCAGACCACCGTCGCCAAATTTCCGCCCGCGCTTTCGCCAGCAACCGCCACGCGTTCGGGGTCGCCACCGATGGCGCCTGTTCCGCCAAGAAAAAACTGCGTCGCCGCATAGGCGTCATCGACTGCCGTGGGGAAGGGGAATTCCGGCGCCTGGCGGTAGGCAACCGAGGCGACGATGCAGCCGGCGGCATTCGCCAGGGCGCGGCACGAGGCATCGTAGGTGTCGAGGTTGGCGATCACGAAACCACCGCCGTGGAAGTAAACAAGCACCGGCAGCAATTCGTCGGGCGCTGCCCCTGCTGGCTGATACACTCGCGCCACGATGTCTTCACCGTCAAGCGTGGGAATGAGCACGTGCTCGATTCCGCCAACCGGTTCGAGAGGCGGCAGTCCCTGATCCGTCAGCACCACCTGAACGGCGTTCGCGAAGGACGGCAGGTTGCGACCCACCTGGGGGCTCACCGACGCCAGGGGCGGTGCGTTGAACGAGGCCAGGGCGTCGAGCACTTCCTGCATCTGGGGATCGACTTCAACGCCGCCGGGAGGCGGAGCGGAAGCCGGCTCCGGGGTTGCCATCGGAGTTGCCGCCGGAGTCGCATCCTGCGCACTACCATGCAGTGCCGGCAGTGCGACCGCGGCGCCGGCCATCGCGCCCGCCAACTTGAAGCTGGTCCGGCGAGAAATCAAAGTCTGGGTCAAATCATTGTCATAAGTCATGCAGCTTGTCTCTGTCCTACTCTACCGGAATGTGTTGAACACTCCGGGCAAATTCGTAGCACGCTACGAACGGCAACTGGGAAGCAAAATGATTTCCGGCGCCTACGCGCCTTTTCCTGCCGGGAAAGGATCGAACTGTTTCCAGCAGTCCGGTCTTGCGAGAGCAGGCAAAACGAAGTGAGAACGAAGTGAGAACGAAGTGAGAACGAAGTGAGAACGAA